>Ga0209318_1000019_pt1 | contig 233207 bp, 268 predicted proteins | sample RifGroE1_FD_183999 | JGI IMG/M metagenome (GOLD analysis project Ga0209318, IMG submission 183999) | Groundwater microbial communities from Rifle, Colorado, USA - Groundwater E1 (SPAdes) (version 2) | ecosystem: Environmental > Aquatic > Deep subsurface > Groundwater | place: Rifle, Colorado...
GACAATGCAATAATGTCAATAGCAGCCGCAAACAACGTAGAATATATTTCTTTATTTAAGTTGTTTAGAGATTATATTGATGCGAGAGGTATTAGTTTTGATACACTCTCTGCTGATGGATTACACCTTAACGATGCGGGTTATGATATTATGCTTTATCTTATTTTAAATGCTTTGGGACTGGGCAATAAAGTTAACGGCGCTACTTGGTAAGTTAACTAACGAAGGTGTGTCAGTTTCATAAAATAATTTATAAAAAAATAATCTATTCATATAATTATTTATATTATATGAATAGATTATATTTATCTTATGTCAATAATAACTTCACCTTTACGTACTGATATTAATTTTCTCCCTTTACTTAATCTAGGTAATTCTATTACATCATTTATTTTAATTTCTTCAACAGTATTTTTTAAATATGCTTTGAATACTTCATTACCTTTAACTGTTTTAATCATTACCACATATTCATCATCTTCTAAACTAATAATTCTTAATGGTTTACTATTTCTATCCATAGTTTTAAATTCTTTTAAGGTACATTTCTTACCTGTACCTTTATTAGTTAAAGCAAATAAATATTTATCCTTTTCATTCACAATATCCATTCCAATTACTTCTTCATTTTCAGTTAATTCAATTGCTTTAATACCAATAGACATTCTAGTTGTTTCTCTAATATCAGATGAAGATATTCTAACCCCAAACCCTTTATTAGTATAAATAACAACATCTTTATCACCAGCTAGTAATTTAACTGATTTTAGTATATCATTATCTTTAATAATTAGTCCAACTAAATCACTTTTAATATTCATATAATACTTAACTAGAGTTTTCTTAATAACACCATTCTTTGTAATCATTAAGAAATAAATTGGTGTTTTAATACTAGATATTGATTCAATTGTAGGTTTAGGAAATATGGTATTAATATTTCCATTTATATTACAATATTTATTTAATTTCTCTCCATTACTAGTAATAATACTATTGTCTAACATATGAACAGGTAATCTTGAAACCTTACCACTTTCATCAAAGATTAATAAGTCTGATGTGTTTCTTGATTCTATTATTTCAATAGGGTAATCCCCCTGAGATATATTGCCTATAGAAGTAGATTTATCAGATAATTTTTTCACAAATCCATTAAAAGTAAAAACTATTAAATGATTAGTGTCTTGTATTTTAGTTTCTCCTTCAATAGAAATAACTCTACTCTTTCTATCTTCACCAAATAATTTTATTCCTTCTTCTAACTCATTTTTAATTATTTTATCAATTCTTTTTACTGATTTAACAATCTTTTCATATTTTTCAATCTTTTCATTAATATCTATCATTTCTTTCTTATATTTTTTATATGATTCTTTAGAGAAAGCGCTCATTCTCATTTCAGATATATTCTCAGCCTGTAAAGAAGTTATATCAAAAGCTGACATTAATTTATTAACAATCTCGGCTTTATTTTCAGATTTTTTAATAATTCTTAAAGTCTTCTCACCATTTTCTTCATTTAAGATAAACAATAATATTTTCAATATATGTTGTCTTTCTCTTACCTTAGTTATCTTATGATTATAAATTCTTCTTTTAGTATCTCTTCTAAAATCAATCCAAGATAATAGTAACATTCTGATATTAAAATCTTTATCTTCATAATCATCAATTAGTTTAAAATTAACAGGATATGTCTTTTCAAGATCAGTTTTTCTATATAAGGTATGAATAATAGAAATTGGGTCAACTTCTTTTTTAAGAAATAGTCTTAATTTAATGCCATTTCTTTCTGAATATTCATCTTTAATATCTTTTAATCCAGGTAATTTTCCTTCATCAAATAAAGCAATTATCTGATCCTTTAAGACATCTTTTAAATGAACTCTTAAAGGACACGATGTAACAGTAATAATATTATTAACTTCATCTAAATCAAAACTAGCCCTCATTTTAAACTTGCCCTTACCGGTTTCGGATAATTCTTTAAAATTATTTTCATCAACTATAAGAGCACCGGTTGGTGAATCTGGTATTAAAGTAATATTTTCATAATCTGGGTCATCTATTAATTTCAATGTTAATTCACAGACTTCTCTAAAATTATATGTTGGTAATGAACAGCTTAATCCATACCCTATACCAAAACTATCATTAATTAATACGTTTGGGTATTTAGCTGGTAAATATTCTGGTTCTAATAAATCACCACTATAATTAGGTTTCATATCAACAATATTTTTATTAAATTCCTCAAAGAAACATTTATAAGAATAAAAACTTAAACGGGCTTCAATATAACGAGAAGCCGCAGCTGAGTCACCAATAGGATTACCAAAGTTTCCACTACCTTCAATAAAGCATTGAATATTATGCCAAGGTTGAGCTAATTTGACTAGTGTATCATAAACAGGTTTATCACCATGAGGATGATATGCTAAAACCTGACCTACAAGTGTTGACACTTTTTTAAATCTATCATTATATGAGCAGCCTAATTCATATAATGTATATAATATTCTTCTTTCTCCTATCTTTAATCCATCTTCAGCAAAGGGTATGTGTCTCATAAGATTTGTATTAGCACCATATATTTGCATATAATGGGTACATATATCACCAATATTTTCTATTTTAACATTTTTATCAAACATAAATCTCCATCTCCCTATATTTTATTATAAATTAATAATATATAAATAAAAAAATAAGGGTTAAATAAAACCCCTTATTTAATGTAAAGTTTTTTAGCATATTAGAAAATAGTGCCAACGACCTTCATAATCATTACACTCTAAAGGTTGTGTTTCAGGATTTTTTTGAAAATCTGGTAATTCCCATCTACCATGATTAGTCCCAGGACTTCTTAATAATTCAAATACCATATCAGGTATTTCATTAATATTTTCAGGTGGTATAGACGCACAAACAATTAAACTTAATACAGTTTCTTTAACAACTACTATTTTGGGTAAATCATTATATTTTTTCATTCTAACACCCCTTATAAATTATATTTACAATAATAATATATATTTAAAAAATAAGGGTTAAAAAACCCTTATATTAATTTTATTAAACTAGATGTTTAACTTTATTCCAAATAGGTAGGAATCTTTCATATGCAAACTTATCGGCATATATTTCTTCAGGGTGAAATTTATGAATTATTCTTATTCTTCCTACTTTTTCTTTTAAAGTAGGAAAATTAAATGTTAAATTTAATAGATTATTAAATGTATTATCTAGTATTTTACCAGTTGGTACAGTCTTAGCATATTTATAAAGACAGTCATAATAGTCCATATGTCCAAATTCATGTAATAAAGATATCAAAAAGTAAGTTTCTTCAGTTAACTCTAAATTAATAGATTTTAAAAATACATTAAATCTTTCGATTTCATGTTGATAATATTCAGGAAATTTATTTTTTAAATATGATAATTGATCAGTTCTAACAATAATTGTTGCTTCATATATATCAGTATACTCCCTAATAAAAACCTGAGTATAATTAGGAAGTTTCTTTTTACCAGTAAAATTAAGAATATTATGTTCATTTTCTTCTGATGACAGTGCTATATTTTTAACTATTCCAAACTCAAAATTATTTAATTCATCATTTACAACTTTAATGCACTCTTCATAAAAAGACATTAAAAGCACCCCCTATAAATTTATATTTACAATAATAATATATATTTAAAAAATAAGGGTTAAATAAAACCCTTATATAAATTTTATTAAATTAGATGTTTAACCTTATTCCAAATTAGAAAAAAGTTTTCTATTGCATATTTATCAGCATAAACTTCCTCAGGTTTAAAACCATAAAATGAACCACTTTTCTTATTATTAAAAATAAGTTGTAAGGCATTTGCATATACCTTTTGAAAAGTCACCTTTTTAAATACATCTGAACCATAATGATAAAATTTATCTAAATACTCAACATGACCAAATTCATGTAATAATGCAATAATAAAATAGGTGTTATCGTTTAATGTAATACTACTATTAATTAAAAATTTATAGTGGTCTTTTATTTTTTCATATAATTCAGGCTTTCTAATTTTAGTAAGTTCTAATTCATCTGTTTTTATTATTATTTTTGCTTCAAAACCATAAAAATTAGAACATGAAAGATGATTGTAACTTACATGTGTGAAATTTGGAAGACGTTTACTCTTATTATTATAATCATAACACTCAGAATGTTTATTTCCAATTGATGTTAAAATTATTGATGTAACTATTCCAAATTCAAAATTATTTAATTCATCCTTTACAACTTTAATACATTCTTCATAAAAAGACATAATAAAATAACATCTCCTTTTAATTATCTAAATCTTCTCTATCTATCTTAAAGTTTTTCATTAATTGTTTTCTTTCACTAATTGCATCAGTTCCTTCACCATGTATAATTCTAAACTTTTCAACTTCTTTCTCAATATCTTTCATCGTTAATTGTATTAATATTCTTTTATTTGGATTCATTGTTGTTTCCCATAAATCATTAGATTTTAATTCTCCTAATCCTTTAAACCTAGTTTTTATTTTAGGTTTATATTTTTGACATAATATGAAGAATTCTGCTAAAGACATAACTCTTCTATATTCATTTTCAACACTAACATCATAATATATTTTTCTATTATTAACTTTATCGATAAATATTTTTAATCCATTTATTCTTTTTCTAAACAATTCATCTATAATAACTATTTGAAACTTACCTTCAATAATGCCAGATATAACATTATCTTCTTTATTCATTTCAGGGAAAACTACTTTTAAATCATTTAAAACATCTTTGTCATCAATATTAATAATAATAAATTCCATTAAAATAGGATGTATATTAAAATGGTTAGCAACTCGATATAATTCTTCTAAATACATTCTATTTTTTAATAAGAATTCTTTCATTTCATCAGTGTTTAATAGTTTTCCATTATCTCTAAGTTTAACTTTATCTCTAATTCTACGTTCAAATACTTCAATATATTCCTTTTTATCTAATATGAAAGGTTTTTCTTTATCATGAATTTCATAAAGTGGTGAAACCGCTTTATATAATAAACCTCGTTTAATTATTTCAGGTAAATGTATTAAAAAGAATACGCATATCAAAGAATTAATTCTATATCCATCAACATCAGAATCTGACATTATAATTATTTTTCTATAATGTAATTTTTTAATATCAAAATTACTACCAACACCACATTTTAACCTTTTAACCAATTCTTTAAATTCAATATTGTCTAATACTTTATATAGTTCTAGATTAAAACTATTTAAAGGTACACCGAATATTGAAAACAATGCTTGTGTATTAGTATCTCGTCCTTGTCTAGCTGTTCCTAAAGCTGAATCTCCTTCAATAATAAATAATTCTCTATAAAGATCACCTTTATTATTAGCTTTAACGAAATTCTTCAAGGCATGATCAGCAAACGTCCCACTATCACCTTTAATAACAGCATTACGAACTTTATTAGCTTGAGTTCTAGCTCTGGCTATAAGTTTAATATAATCAGTAACTTTCTTTAATTCTTTTGGATGATTTTTAAAATATTCAGTTAATGCTTTATATGTCATATCTCTTAATGGTTTAGAGAAAGAATTATTAGTTATTTTTTCTTTTACTTGCCCACTAAATTCTGGACGCATATCAGTACTTAAAAATAAAGTAAGAACCAAATTAGATGTAATATCATTATATACAATATCAATATTTTTTAAATCCCTTTGACTTAAACTTTCTCTTGTTTGTTTACTTAAATATTGTATAATACCTTGTTTAACAGCATCAACATGGACACCATTATCAATGGTATTAACAAAATTACAAAAAGAGTCAACTAACATTTCACCATTATTATTTTTAGAATTAAACGTAAATGCAACTTCTAATCCTATAAATCTATTGTATTCATTTCCTTTATCAAATTCTTTTATTTTCATTGATTGAAAGAAATGTATAGGATCTAATAAAGGTTCTTTACATAATTTTTTTATATAATCAGCTAAACCATTTTTATTTCTATATTTCTTTTGTATAGTAGATTCTTTTCCTTTTCTTATAACACTAAGGTTAATTTTTATATCAGGAGTGACTAAATAAATTATTTTTTCAATCCAATTTATTAAATCTTCTGTTATTATATTACATTCATCACCCATGTAAAATGGTGATGGTTTAAAAATAATAGTTAATCCATGTTTATCTTTATTAGACACTTTTGTTAGTTTTTCTTCTATTTTTTTACCATTTTCAAATCTTATAGTAAATTTTTCACCATATCTAATTGAACTTATTTCAAATAAATATGACAATGAATTGATCGTTAATAATCCAACACCGTTCTCCCCAGCACTTTGATTAGATTGTTCTCTAGTAAATTTACTACCAGATTGTAATGTAGTACATAGTAATTCCAACTTATCAAATAAAATACCTCTACCGTTGTCTAAAACTTTAATTGTATTTTCAGCTTCATCTAGATAAATATCAATTTCATTTCCAGGGGAATTAACATTAATACATTCATCTATAGAGTTATTGATAGTTTCTTTTACTAGATGAAGTGAACCTTTTTCACCAAGATAACCTATGTAAACATTTGGTTTACATTGTACTTTTTCAATATCACTTTCTTTATGATCAATAATATCATCAATAAATTTAGACATCTAAACCATCCCCTATCTTTTTTATATGTAAATGTTCCTAGGTTAATAAAAAACCATTATTGAACATAAATTTATTTTATAAAGAATAATATAAAAAAATAGATGTGATAATAAAATATCACATCTATTTCTTATTAAAATTATTTCCTTTTCCCGCCACCAATAAAAGAAATAGAACCAACACCGTAAGAACCAATGTCATCTCTGTCATTTTTCTTCTTATTTCGTTTACCATAAATATCGGCATACCTCTCATACAGTTCCTTGGTTTCATTCATATTGAAATCTAACTCACCTAGCAACATGATAATTTTTTCATCTTTATCACAATCGGCAAAACTCCGTATTTGTTGAATTGCGTTGTGCATTGTGTTCAAAGCATCTTTCAATGCATCCTTACTAATATGATTCATATTAAATACAGTTTTACAATATTTGCATTGATAATCACCAGGTTTACCTTTTTCATAAGGATAAATTTTTAATTTACCTTTTTCATTCTGGTGACAGCAATGAATTGCTATTTTTTTCTTTTCTTTATGAAAGTCTCTTTCCATCCCTTCCAGTCTTTCAAGTTTACTAATAATACGTTTTCTGTCTCTGTCTTTACTCATTAATCTCAACCTCCTATTTTTTAAATTAAATTATTTTATTACATCTTGCTTAATAATATATACTTAAAAAATTAATCAATTTTAAATTTACAATAGTGTTTATACACTATTAATTTTTTACATGAATATATAATAAAGTATAAGTTAACTTATACTTTATTATATAAAATTTAAGCAAAAATATATCTTTTTTCAATTATGTCAATAACAGTAGGTTCAGGAACCATTATTATTGATTCCAATGTATCTACAGGTTTATATACATAATATACATTACCTTTATTATCCTCTTCCTCCATCTTTATAACTTCAGTATTTTCAGCACCTATAATAAGAAAAACTTCTTCAAAAACAAATTCATCTCTCTTAAATACTTTTTTTGAAATGTTATTAAATATAAAACCTAATACTCTACTGTCTCCACCACCATCATTGATAATATTCTGTATATCAGCAATTCTCATTTATTTTCCCCTCCTATTTTTATTATTTTTCTTTACTATAAAATAAAGAAAAATATTCTTTTAATCTTTTAACTTTTTGTTCAATTGATTCATATTTCATTCCCTTACTATTGTTTAAAACAGAGGTTAATACCTTTCCTATATATTTTAAAAGAAATTATAATCATCCGCTACTTTAAAATATACTTTTAAATATATCTTATTACTCGTTTAGATTTTTTTATAGTACCAATAGCCTACAGCAAACTAATTATTTTTCATAAGAAAGGGGAATAGTTTGGATTATTGTATAACTTTATAACCCCTTTTTATTAAACCGCTATAATTAATCTACTAATAGCTCTAGTTATAGCAGTATATAGCCATTTAAAATAATATTCTTTACTACCCATTCTTTCATCATAAACTAATACACTGTTATATTGAGAACCTTGTGATAGATGTGTTGTTATAGCATGGGCGAATTCAAATCTATTAACATAACTTCTTTTACTTTGTTTTCTTTCCTCATAACTCTTAAATAAGTAATTATGATCTATTGGGATTCTTCTAAAAAATTCATCTGTTAAAAATTCGGGTCTAAAATCGATACATACTGATCTTTTATTATATGTATCTAAATGGATATCTTTAACATATCCAACCAATCCATTAACAAGAGATATATTTTCTAAAATAGATAATGACCAATTATTTTGTCTACATATAATTTTATCACCGATAATTGGAAATGGTTTATTTATTTTATTAATACCTTCCCTCACATAATTATTTATATTGTCTCTAGTTCTATTTTTACCACAAATAACTATATCATTATTGACTAACATATTGTCAGTAATATCTTCTTTATTAATAACAAAACAATTATCCCCATATTGGCCAACTTTTAATAATTTATGTTTTATTGCTTGCTGGCTTAAATGAATAATGGGGTCATTTTTTTTCTGTCTTATTATTTCAGTTAATATAATGTCCGGATTATTTAAGAAGAAAGGTTTACCAAAAATTGGTGGTAATTGATTCAAATCACCTAATACTAAAACCGGTAAATTAAAACTTAAGATATCGGTTCCAATTTTTTCATCAATCATTGAACCTTCATCAACAACTAAAAGTTCAATATTATCAGGTAAATCAGTTTTTTTAACAAATGTTAGGGTTGTAAGAATGCGGCCATTCTTTCTTATAAAATTATTATTTTCATCCAATATAGGAATATCTACTAGATCATAAATGACACTATGTATAGTTTGGGCTTTAATACCTTGTCGCATTAAAGCCATTGCTGCTTTACCAATGTACGCCATAAATAAAACATTTTTCATTGGTATTCTTAATTCATTTATTAAATAACGTACAATAAATGTTTTTCCTGAACCAGCAGGTCCTGATAACTCAATTACCTGCTTATTTTGTTTCTTTTTCCATAAAACAACTTTCTTTACAGCATTACTTTGTTGACTATATAATACATCACTCATATATTTTTTATATCACCTCTTCTATTAACGTAGGAAGTTAATAGTCACTATTCCTTTATATGATTGTGTAATAAATATTAAAAATCAATTACATTTATATAAATACAAAGTTGCTATGAAAATTAGGGGGTGAAATTATGTTTAATGGTTTAGAAAGCCTTGGAGTTAAATCTGATGAATATTGTTTTTTATTAGAAGAATCTAATCAATATAACAAATCATTTAAAGTTAATATACCTAAATTTATGCCAATGTTTTCAATAGATGATACACCTAAAACTAATAATATAATTTTCGACAATAATATTTTTTTAAATGATGAAACTTGCAAACCAATTGTAAATAAATCAATAGTTACACAAAATTATATTTCATTAGAGAGATTTAGAAATACTAACTTTAGATTCCATCCTTCTAAAATACATAAGAAAACTAGATTTATTTGTAAAATAGTTAATATGAATTTAAGAAATATGGGTATTACTGACGATGAACTAAATTTAGATCAAGTAGATGGTAACAATCAAATTTTTATTAGAAACCCATCTCATGAAATAATAGATAGAATACAATCTGGGGATACTATAAAATTTGCAAATGGTGTTGGTGGAGCTGATGAAGAATATTCAATATTAACAGGAAAAGTATCTCAAGTAAAAGAATGGGGAGTTATAGCTACATTACCACCAACCCATGATGTCCCATATGGTGTATTATCAAGTCATATTATTGGTGTGTATACAACTACTGGAACATACAAAACTAATATAAGGGGTGATTATTAAAATGATAAATAGTATATATGATTGTAATACAATAGAAGAACTTGTGTTATATGGTAATTCTTTAGATATATCCCATAATAAGTTACATTTAAAAGCATCATTTTCAGATAGTTCTAATAATCTTATAATTTTTAACTATAGTTCTTTAGTTGAAAAATATAAATACTTTTTAGAAAAATATACTAAAAATATTGAATTCAGTGATATTGAGTATGAGAAATATAAATTTAAACCAAAAAGTTTAAGTGTTGATTTATATGGTACTACTGAACTATGGTCAGCTATTTTAAGAATGAATAATGTATTAAGTATTAGTCAATTTTCATTAAAAAAGATAAAATTATTTACAACTAATATATTATCTGTGTTAAATGAAATAATGATTCTTGAAGAAAATAATATAAAAGAAAATAAAAGTAATAATAGTATATAATAATTTTTTTATTTATATATTATAGATAAGGATTAATTATAAAAGGAGGATATAAATTATGTTTAATTCTATTAAATCACCACAGGATATGATTAAACCATTAATTTGTAGACCAATTGATGAAGAGTGGAAAAATAATCTTAAAGAAAGTGATCAATTTTGGTTCAGTGGTTTTGTAAGAAAAATAGAAGATATATTTTTACCTAATGAAATAGTGAATATTAAAAAAATATTAATACTAAGAGATAAGCTATTGGAATTTGGTGGTGAAGAAGCATGTATGGTATTTTCAGAAGAAAATGTCGATAATATACTAAATAAAGGTGAATTTTGGTATGGAGATAAATGTCTTAAAATTAAAGGAGAAGATTCACGATGCCATAGTAACTCAGCATATTTATGGGAGACTAATAAAGATAAAGTTGTTTTATGTACAGGGTATGCTTTATCAGAAGATGGAATGTGGAGGCAACATTCTTGGTGTATTGAAATTAAAAGTGGTATTATAATAGAAACTACTGTAAAAAGAATTGGTTATTTTGGTTTTATCTTTACTAATGAAGAGGCTGAAAAAATTTTATATAATTATTAAATTTAGTTTTAGTATATAAAAACATTATAAATATATATTATTTAAATAGATACAAATAAATTTATATAGGGTTCTTATCATTCCCTACACTTGGAGGTGTTCAATATGGATATTAAAAATAAAAAATATTTCCCAATTATAGAAACTAAATCAGGTGCTATATGTTTATGGGAAAAGGGTGGTAGTTTAAGTGATGATATCGGTTCATCTCAAATTATTACAGGTAAAAATTTTGAAAAACTTAATGCAAAGTTTATTAATAAAAACTCTAAAAGTTGTGGGAAGCACGCTCTTATACCAATAGAGGTTGGATGTTATATATTTGAAGGAATATATCACGCTCCTGACTACATTTTATTTGTATATAAAGTTACTAATACCAGTGGTATTCTTGCTGTTGGGGAATTATTTGGTAGTTGTATATTAACAACTAATATGGATAAATCCCTTTTTAATTTATCAGATAATGAGAATTTCAATGCAGCTTTTGACGCTGCTTTAGACAAAGCTCAAGAAAAAATGTGCAAAAAAGTATATTATGCTATACAGCCTATAAATAAAAAAGTTATTAATCACAAAGAAAATAAAAGGACTAATGATAAAAGTAAAATAGAACTAATTGAAGGTGTTGTTGTAAAACAGTTCGGAGGATTTAAATGTGAATAATATACTGAGTCATAAGAATTTTGATTTAACTTTATCTAATAAAAAAACACCATGTTTATGGGAATCTGGTGGTGTTTTTAATAACGATGGTTCAGCTACAATAATATGTGGTAAAAAATTTGAACAATTAAAAGCAGTTTATATTGTTCCCCAATCAAAATCTACTATTTGTGGGAATCATGCTTTAATTCCTATAAAAATAGGGTGTCATATTATTGAAGTAACAAAGTCTTTTATTTTCATATATAAAATCATTGGTATTTATATGAAATCTTCTGTTATAAAAACTTTATTGTTATATAACTTTGATTTAAACAATATCACTATTCAATATAGTAAGTTGTTAAAAAATGATTTATTTAAAAGTGCTCAAAATTCAGCTATTAAAAAATCAAAGAGTTTATTTTGTGTAAAACCTTTTTATGTAATAAAACCAAAGAATAATAAAAGAAAGGGTTTAATATGTTATGAATAAAAAAATAAATTTAACAATAGAAAATGAGCAAATACTTTTATATACTGTTATGAGTAAAAGCGGTTTGCCATGTTTATGGGAGTCAGGGATTTGCTACAATGATAGACTGGGTCATTCATTAATAGTAACTGATGAAAAATTTAAGAAAATTACTTCAATATCCATAAAAGATGATTTAACTAAACAGGAGGAACATGCTCTTATTCCTGTATGTGAAGGATTCTTTATATTTACTGGTATTTTCCATAAACCAGAGGGTTATACTACTTATATATATAAGATTAGTGATATAAGTAGTTCGTTAATTCAAGCTGGTTTAGTTGGGTGTTCCATTTTAGCGACAAATATTAGTGGATTTTTAAGTAAAAATTATAAAAATAAAGATTTTATTTCAGCTTATAATATAGTATCATATAAGGCTGAGGGTAAAAAGATTTTATATTGTTATCCTCCAAAAAATAAAAAGAAAGGAAAAATAATAGTGAGTTAATCTCACTATTATTTTTTTTTATTTAATGCTGATGAAAAATCAAATAAATCTTCTTCCTTATCTTCTTTAATTACTTTTCTTTCTACTGCATTTCTTTTACCTTTTTTATCTATATTTAAATCAACACCTTCAAAATCTGTTGATAGACTTTCTTCGGATAATGAATGATCTAAATGAACATCGTCAATAAGTCTAATTCTATTACCCATTTCAAATGGATGATTGAAATAAGATAATTCATAAGTATCCCTATATCTTATCTTAACTCTTTTAAATGTTAAGTAATAATTATTATCATTATTTTTCTTTTTCTCTATATTGATAATACACGTCCAGTCTGAGTTTTCTACGATTTCCCCTTTTAATTCACATAGATCGTTAATCTATGCAGTTCTCTTATGAACTTCCTTAGTTTTCACTAAGATAATAGACTATATCTTCATCCATTATATAATCAGTATAATGGAGTTTCCTATTTCGATTTAAAGGATTCTCACCCACCTACATAGGCCCTACTCCTGTTGTGTATTTCAACACCAATGGGATAGTCGTTGAACCTTTCTCATAATAATATATATGAGACTTGGCTGCGGATTACTCAATCCTAAAACCTTGTTACTATACCTTGGTTGATTAGTCCAAGCCATTATATTATTACTAATATAATTTAGTAGTTTTAGGCTCTAAGAGCTTCCCCGACAATTAAAGAAATAATAACATAATATTACTATTATGAAGCCCTATTTATTAAGGCAGAGCCCACATTACCACGTCCAAGAAATCTCGCTAAATCCTCTTTGTTAGCCATTAAAGCTGAATCTACACTTATTGCACCAGACCTATTTAATTGATGGGCTGTGATTACAGGTATATCTTTATCGACGGCTAAATTCTTTAATTCATTAGTTATATTTTTTAATTCTTCTTTTTCATCTTTAGCTCTTTCATAAGGTCTAATTCTTTTAATATAATCTAAAATCAAAGATATTACTTCTTTACCATCATCAGATAATTCATCTATTATTGTATATAAATCAGCTGTTGATATTTCTCTATTAGAATAATATTTAATAATAATATCAATATCATTACTATCTGATAAAACTAATTCTCCATCTTCTTTTAATTTTTTTATTACTTGTTTAGCTGTAAAACTTCTAATATTGTCTGAAGTTACAGTCATATTAAATAATCTTTCAACACTTTCTTGACGTTATATTCACATAGGTCGTTAATCTATGCAGTTCTCTTATGAACTTCCCTAACTTTCATTAGGATACTAGACTATATCTTCTTTCTTTTTAGAAAGTCTCTCCATTTCGATTTAAGGGAATTTCACCCACCTACTTAGGCCCTACTCCTATTGATCATTTCAGATCCAAAGGGATAGTCGTTGAACTTTATTCCTTATTATATAAGGAATCTTAGCTGCGGATCACTCAATCTCTTACCTTGTTACCATACCTAAGGAATTACCCTTCGCCACTTAATATAATAATATACTAAGTTTGGTAGTAAGAACTCTAAGAGTTTTCCCGACAATTAAAAAAGAACCGGCCAATAATCTAACCGTGTTTTCCATTGTTAGTAATAATACGCAGGGTTTTTTACCAGGTTTTTTAACTTTCATACCTTTGTTATATTTCTTTATATCTATTGCTGTTTTTAAAAGAATTCCAGATTTAAATCCAGCGGGTAAACCTAAATATGTATAAAGGCATGTACTCATATAGCCTGGAGATAATATATGATTTAATTTTTGTATACCTGTTTTTAATATACGTGCAGGATCTTTTAACTCATTAACTATATCTGTTACGACATCTTCAAATACACCTTCTTCTAAACTAAAAGTCTGTGTATTATCAACAGTTGAAACTTTTCTACTATGATTTAATATTTTACTGCATATATCAATTAAGTCTTCATTTATTTCCTGAAAACTATTATATGAACCACTATCAAGACGTTCAATACTTTCATATAATCTATCCTTATAATTAAATAAATATGCATATTTAAGTCTATCAACAATAGCTTTATTAATATATTTAATCTCTTCATAATTTATCTTCTTATATATGAGTAAAGATTTTATAATCTCTTCTATTTCTTTGTTGAAAGTATCAGTTCTACAATAATTAATTATCGCATCTTCGTTCTCAAAACCTCTATCTAAACGAGCTTCTAAAGCTCTTTTAATAAAATAAATTCTCGATTCTATCTTTTCATTTCCTTCATATATTCTTTCATCTATAATTTCAAATAAATTCTTTAAATTATTTAAAGATTTTCTTGATACTTGTGAAGAATTTTTAAATAAAAAACCTATCAACATATTTAACATACTAATATCAAATTTTAAGCTTATTTTTTTTACTTCATTCTCAACCACCTTAAATAATTTTTTTCTACTTACCATTAAAAGATGTCCTCCTCTGTATCTGTTGATATAAATAGTATCTAATTTTATCTACTGTAATGTCTTTATTATATTTTATTTTTATAAAATTAGAAATCTTTTCTTCTGGACATATATTCTTATTAAATATAAATCCATATTTCTCTAATAATAAATTTATCTTTTCTTCAGTTTCTTTTTTTTGTCTCAATTTACTATTATTATTAATAATAACTTTTACATTTGAATACTTATTAAATACTTCATTTATCATATTAGTAAATAATAAAGTATTATGAAAATCTTCTGGAATATTTATTATTAGTCTAATATAATCTATTATTAAACTATCAACTAATTGTATTAGATAATCTATTTGTTCTTTTTCACTGTTATTAAAGAAAGATTTATTGTTATAATCTATAGTGATAGTATCATATCTTTTAGCTAAATTATTAATTATGAATTCAGTATTAAAACTTTTACTAATAGGTGAATAAGAGAATAAATAAAATCCTTTATCATTTTCTTCTCCAAAACACCATCTAGAGAAAGAACCTGTATAAAATATACGTTCCTTTATTATTTGTGATTCATGTATATGACCAAACATTATTAATCCATCCGTTATATTTAATAAAGTATCTGAATTAAATATAGGAGCTTTACTCATTGTCATTTCACTTTCTTGTTTATTAGCAACAAAAACAACTTCACCAAATAAACCATGACCAAATATCATATCATATTTAGACTCAAAATATTCTTTATAATAGTCATCTTTATTTTCAACATATTCTTCGGGTAAATATAATACTTTTAAATCATCAAATAATAATTCACTTTCAACAGTGTAAATTATTTTAAAATCATATTTATTATTTTTGGTATATATTTCTAATATTTCTAATTGTTTATTATCATGAGACTCAGTTCCTTTTATTAGTCTAACCTTAATATTTTTTTTATAAGCAATTTCCAATAATCTAAAAATAAATTGTAAAGAATATTTGGCATGATCTGAATTCATTGAAATCTTAGTATTAAAAAAATCTCCTACTATAACTATAAAATCTATTACTTTTAATTTTTCGATATAGTTTAAATATCCTTTTTGTAATTGATAGTATAAGTCTTTTGATTTAATGGATGAACCAAAATGAATATCACCTATAGAAATTCCAACATAAACCTTATTACTCAAGTATATTCCCCCATTCATCAGTACAATTTAATTCATACCATGAATGAAATAAGGTTAATAAATGTTTAAAAACCTTTATATAATTATTTAGTTTCCTTCTTGTAAAAATCCTTTCCTTATATCCAGAATTATTAATAATTAAAATACCTGCTTTTTCAACTTTTAATCCTTTTTCTTCAATTAACATACAATAACCAGCTAATTGTAAAAACATTGTTGAATAAAAATTTTTAGATGTTTTAAAATCCAATATTGTTAATTTATTATCTATTTTACCATAAAAATCTATAGTTCCTCCAAATTTATCTGATACTAAAGATTCTTCTAAATATATCGGTTTTATTGTATGTAAATCCTTCCATATATTAAACGCCTTAATATGTAAAAAATTAGGATTTAGTATATGATATAAATTACTATATTTTTTATTAATTAGATCTTTATCAATTGGTTGATTAGATAGAATACAATTAATAATATAGTGAACTAAGGTACCAATATCTGAATATTCTTGTATAACTAATTCATAACTTTGTCTTTTAAATCCTAGATGATTAACCCACTTTAATAACTTAGGTTTATTTAATAATTGTAATATAGTGGTAACACTAGGGACTTCTTCATTTTTATCATTTACATAAATAGTATGATTCTTATTATATTTACCCATATTTTAAATTATCCTTTCTAATAAATTTTCTTTATTTAATAGTTGACTGAAAAATAATTTATGAAAAACGTATTATAAAACATACTAATAAATACAAACAAAAAGGAAGTGAATTATATTGTGGCTTTCAAATCATTAGAAGATACTTTTATTTATAAAAATTTAAATAAAGGTGATATTATATCAACTAATATAAGTAAAATATTTAAAGAAGGTATAATACTTGAACAAAAAAATCTAGAAGAAGCCTTTATCATTATTAATAAAAATTTTAAATTCCCTCTAAAATATAAAGTAATAGAAGATTTTCAAAAAGGTGGATTAATTTTAATGTATTCACCTGATCATGTTAAATTACCTACATCGTTGCCATTTTTTTTAACACGAAATTCTAAGGATGAAATAATTACAATAATATTGGTTGATTTATATGGGAGTATGAATAAAGAGACTAGAAATATTAATATAGATGTTAAAAAATTATATTGTATTATGGAATCTGCTTATGTAGCTAAATTATGTTTTTTAAATGCTAATACAATTAATGTGTCTAGTACTGTAATGACTTATGGTTCTATAATATATGCAAATATGTTTACTAGAGTTTTAAATAAAAAATATGCATTGAATGTAGATAGAAATAAATTTAATAAAATTATTTTCTTATCCAGTAAATTCTTTTTAATAAATATATTGAATAAAACTGATAATGATATGATTTTCAATTATTGTTTAAAGAATTGTGTTGAAGGTAATAAATTTATTCTTAGTGAAGTTAATGATATTTTTAAAATTGAAGATTTTAATGATTTATCCACATTTATTAATGGGATAATTAGAACAGAGCTAGGGATGAATTTTAAAGATTTATCTGTTAGAAATTATCTTGAATCATTCATTAATATGTATGATGGTTCAGCTTTATTAGCATTGGAGTCATTTCCTTATTTTATGTATAATATATTGGCTGTAATTACTGGTGCTTATTTAAACAATCAATATATTTTAGAAGATATTGTACAAACTAATGGAACTAAATTATATCAATATTTTTTAAATTTATAAAAAATTATTATTTATTAATAAATAATAATTTAATACATCGAATTATAAAGAGGTGAAAAAAATATGAGTTATTTAATACGACAACGTAAAGTTACTATGGTTAATTGGGAGAGTATTGATCCTATATTAGCTAAAGGTGAAATTGGTATTGAAATTAGCTCTGATAATATTATTAAAATTAAGGTTGGTAATGGTGTTGCTAAATGGAGTGAGCTTAACTATATATTTAACTCAGAAGATATATCTTTAATTTATAGTAGTATTAACACTTTAACTACAAATTTAAATAATTTATCAATAGATGTGACTGATACAGTAACAGAAGAAAAGTATCAATGGGGTATGGAAAATGGTGTAATATTTTTAGAAAAGGTGGTGGAACCATAATATGAGTGATAGAATTTTTTTAGGTTCAATAATAGATGTTGATAATTCATATTATAAATCCGTTATGAAGTTAGCTTTAATTACTAAAAAAGAAAGTTATCATCCATATGGAGGAATTATTAATAGTTTGGCTCAAGATACAGATTTTATTTATGTGGGTGGTGTCACTCTTAACACAATAATAAAACTAAATAAATCTGATTTATCAGAAGTGGCAAGAAGTATTGTTTATGGTGGTGCTATTAAAAAAATAATAGTTGATGATTTATTTGTTTATGCTGCTGAAGCTAACGCAATAATAAAACTAAATAAATCTGATTTATCAGAAGTAACACAAACTTTAAAAGGCACTTGTGAGACTTTAACTCAGGATGCATTATATATTTATATAGCTTCTTATAATGGTGTTAATAATAAAGTACGAAAACTAAATAAATCTGATTTAATAGAAGTAGGGGAAAGTCTTGACTATGGTAATACTATTAAAGCTATACATCAAGATGAAAATTATATTTATATTGCAGGAGATGTACCTGGAAAAGTGAAAAAACTAAATAAATCTGATTTAATAGAAGTAGTAGCAGAATATCCTGGCTATGGTAATACTATTTATGATTTATTAATAGATATAGACTATATCTATACAGTTGACAATAGTGGAATATTAAGAAAAATGCTTAAAACAAATTTGTCTGTTGTGGAACAAATTCAAACTTATGAAACTGTGTTATTTTCTATAGTGGGAAATGGAGATTACCTCTATATTGCAGGAAATAGTGGAAAAATACTAAAAATACTTAAATCAAATTTATTGATAGTAGCAGAAGGATGTAGTAGTATTGATAATGCTATTTATTCTTTAATAGAAGATGGTGATTATATCTATTCAGGTGGTGTTTCTCAAAAAGTTTATAATTTAGAAAATCTGTACCAATTATTAGGATACAAAAAAATTCAATAAAATTTAATTTTAAATTTTATTATTATAACAAGTTTTAAAGAATATTCTTTAAAACTTGTTATAATAATCTTTTCAAACAAATAAATAAAAATATTTAAAAAATAAAACAAGTATATAAAACCTTTTAATAGAGAGGTGATGAAATATGCCAGAACCAGTTCAAATATCTGCAATTCAACGTGTAAAATTACCTGATGGAAATTATGCTATAGTTTATCCAATTAATACAGTTGATGATGTTTTTTTAAATACTGATAGAAAAGTTAGTTTAAATCAAGCATTAGATATAAAAAAAACTGTAATAGATTGTGGAACAAGTGTAGTAACAGATGTTAATAATGAGGAGGATGGTGGAAATGCAGATTCTATTTATTCGATGCATTTTACCATAGATGGTGGGAGTTCCTTATTCTAAAAAAGGAGGTTGTTAATTTGTCTTTATCAAAAAAATGGTTTATAGATATTGGACATGGTGGAAAAGATCCTGGTGCAATAAATACCTATATTACAGAAAAATCAATAAATTTAATAGTTGGTCTTGAAGTTGGAAGAATTCTTCAATTAAATGGTCAATTTGTTAAGTATTCGAGGGATACGGATATTTCAGTTGATTTAAATCAAAGACCAATAATGGCTAATTCATGGGGGGCTGACTATTTTATTTCAGTCCACCATAACGCTGGTGGTGGTGATGGATTAGTAATAATTCATTCTGTTAATGGTGGGCCAGGTAAACACTTAGCTGAATTCATAACTCCTATTATATCAGAAGGAACTGGGCAAAATATTCGGGGGGTATATTCAAAGAAAGGAAATAACGGAGACTATTATGCTGTAATTAAGTACACTGATATGCCTGCAATTATTATTGAATACGGTTTTCTAGATAATGTTGAAGACTATAAATTGTTTGATACTAAACCCGAATTACTAACTGAAGCTAAATATATAGCAAAAGGACTTCTTAATTTTATTGGAATTACTGATATTACTTATGGGGAGGTGAACAATATTCCTCAGAATGTGAAAAAAAGTAAATATTTCTCTGATGTACCTGAAAATCATTGGGCTATTGAAAATATAGATAAAGCGAAAGAAATTGGTATTATTTTTGGTATTGGTGGTGGTAAACTTGGTTTTACTGAAGATATGGCCAGAATTATCACTTGGATGCTTAGGGTGATTGAAATTACAAATAAAACATCTTAATTTTTTTATAATATAATAGATTTAATAAATCTATTATATTATTTTTTGTATTTTAATCCGAAACTATTATATAAAGATATTTATATAAAGGAGTTGTTAAAAAATAATGACAGAAATTTTACAATTTAGTTATAATAATAATACTTTAGATTTAGAATCTATAGAAAAAACTATAGTAGAAATAAAACAAAATTCATTTCATTATCTTTATAAATTACAATTAGATTTAGCTGGATATAAACGATTTAATTTTAAAATGAGTGATTTAAAATTAATAAATAATATCAATAAATCAAGAAGTTATTATCCTAAAAAATATGTTGCCTTTGTTAATGAAAATTTTATTAGTGATATAAATAAAGTATTATATAGGAGATCTTTATTTTTTAATAAAGAGCTAACTATTTTTGATATATCAAATAATCCAAAAATTTTTACTAAAACATTTATGGTATTTATTAATGGTAAATTGTTTGATACTATTAATATTTTATGTAAAGAAGATACCACATATATTATTTTTGATATATATTCAAATAATAATCAAACAGGTATACCATATGAATATTTTAATGAATTAATGAGTATTGACGCTGATATAAGTGTTATATTTATAGCTAACTGTGAATATGGTATATATAATACAAATATTAATGTTTTAAAAAAATATTCAAATCAATTATCATTAGATAGATTTAATATAGTTAATAATTTAGATACTGAAAGTAATTATATTACTTTTATTAATGACAATTCTTTATTATTTCCATCTGTTATAACAGATACTGAAAATTCTGAAGGACTTTTAAAATTTTTTAATAATACATTTAATGATTTCCAAAGTAAAATAATCCATATTAATATATTTGGATTCAGACATTTATTTGATCAAATAGATTTAGTTGGTACTGAAAAATATTTTCAAATTCCAATTCAAGATATGCCAATTCCAATAGAAAATATAATGATTTTTAAAAATATTGATGGAAAAAAATATTTTGCTCATGATATTCAATTAAAATTATATTATCCAAATATATATGAAGTTATTAATAATATTAATAATGATAATTTAACATTTTATATTTTTTATTCAAATGACACATTTAGTGTAGTTGAAAAATACCAAAATGATTTAGAATTATATTATCAATATACAAGTAATATTTTAGATAAATATAAAGATTCAACTATTCTTGAAATTATTAAAACGTATACACCACCTGAATATATATATGATATAAAAGATTATGTGGAAAGTAATTTAGAACATGTTGATTATAAAATTAAAACTTTAAAAGATTGGGTAAAATTAAATAGTAAATTATTAGATTCATATTTTACTAGACAAGTTTTAGAATATGGTGGATACTATATAGATGTATCAAAAATTGATTTAGAAAGTAGATATAGGATTGATAATTATAGTGAAATTATAGATGAAAATTTACAAGAAACTTTTAGTGAACCTAGATATGTATTTATTTTTAAAAATGAATTTAATTCACAGTTCTTTAATTTAAGATTTTTTATAGATGGAAAATTATATATTCCTGATAAATTTTATAAAACACAAAAATTCGAATATTATTATATTCCAACAACACTTATTACAGAAAATTCTTTAATAGAAATAGAAAAAATGGATAATTTATATATAGAGTTACCACTTAATATAAATTCATTAGATGAATTTATATTATTAGAAAATTCAGATTCATCAGAAATTTCAATTAATGATGTATTTATAATTGATAATGATTTATTAACATTTATTGATAGAACCCTTTTTTCTGTCTTTGTTAAAGATGAAAATAATGAATATATTGAATTACTAGATAATAATACTTTTGTATCAGATAAACAATTATTTATTAAGTTAAAGGATATAGATTTATTAACAAAAAATCTAACTTTATATGTTATAAAAAAATCTAAAATATATGAGTGGGAGATATTAACAGAACAAGATGAAAATAATAATAATTATTTTATAATAGAAAATGAAAATTTAATAAATGATATAAGACAATTTAGAATATACAAAAATGGTTATTTTTTACCATCATCTTTATATATAATCAAATTCATAGATTTTAATACAATTACGATAAATTTTACTATGAAAAAAAATATTGGAGATAAATTTATAATCGAAACGACTCCATATAAATATAAATTAATTCATAATCAAAGTACAATAAATAATAATGGATATATTGATTTAAATGGGCTTATTTGTAGACCACTAAATTTAAAGTGGTATGATTTGTATTTAAATGGTATTAAATTAAATAGAAATAATATTCATATTTTATCACCTACTAAAATGATTATTAAAAATGTACAAACTATTAAAAATTTTATTATAATTGAAAAAAACAGAGATGATGAATTTATTTCATTAAAAGATTGTGTTCCTACAATTATTGATACATTATTAACAACTAATGGTGAATTTATAAATAATATTACTAGTCAAAATAGTGATATTATAGATTCATTACCAGATATTTTATCAGATGTATTCACATTATTTGATATGGAATTACTTAATTTCTATACTAATATTTTATCACAAATGTTAATAAATCCCGATTTAGAACAAATTATAGATGAGTTCAGAAATGAATTCCCAAATGTGTTTATTGAATCTGATTTTATAATAAAACCAGATTTAGAAACTAACCCCGATAATATTTTAGAAATAAATCCAGATAAATAATAATTAAATTCTATTTTACTCTTAAAGTAAACTTTTTAAATAAAAAAACATTATTATAATAACTTTTAAAAAGAGGGTGAGATTTAAATGGCAAATCGTTTTGCAGTTTCACTTTTATCAAGAGAAAATAAAAATATATCTTTACCTGAAGAGGTTATGATTCATAAAAGTACTGGTCAAATTTTAAATAAAACAATTTCAGGAGATATTATTTCATTTGATAAATTAGCTAGAATAAAAAATCATGTGGATACTACAAATATTATTTGTTTAAATTTAGATATTAACGGAGATATGTATACATTAGATTTAGGTGATGACGAACTACCAGTAATGGTAACATATGGTTTAAATTTATTATCAACACCTGTAATAATTCATGAAAATAAAAATTTAGCTAGAACATTATTATCGATTGATTTAGATTGTATTGAATTATCTAATTTAACATCTTTAAATGGATTTGAACCTAATGCTATAATAACTTTTGAATTAAAACATGATGTTGATAATCACGTAGTTTCACATATATTAGATGTTCCAATATCTGAATTAAATAATATTATTACAGAATTTAATCAGCACATTAATGCTGATGAAAATTTAGAGGATTTTATTATTTCATTAGTATCTATTGTTTTAAATAAAAATATTTTAGATGTAAATGAAAAAAATGCAAGCATTTTATATAATATCCTAATTATAAATGAATAAGGATGTGATTAATCCATGCCCCCATCTCTTAAATTTATAAAAAAAGTAAACTATAAATCTACTGCTAATTTATTAGATATTTTAAAATCGTATATCGTTGGTAACACAGATATAAAAGAGTATACAGAAAATAAAATGTATATGAAAGATGAATTAATTATTAGATTAAATCAAACTACAAATAAATATGAAGTATTAAAATGTAATTCAGATAATACCACAGGTGTATTTAATGCTAATAGTTGGACATTAAATATCCCACCACCTATAAACTTTGATGATGCAATTATAGTTTCAGAAACACAACCTGAAAACACTAATAATAAAATTTGGTTTGAATTAATCAATTATAAAACTTAGTGCTAATTAATTTTATAAACATAAAGAATATATGTAGACTTACATATATTCTTTATGTTCTTATCTATATATTAAAACAATAATATAAAAATTTTATTAAAAAGGGGGTTATTATCAAATTATGTTTAATTTTTTTAAGAAAGAACAATCTGACCTAAATGAGCATATCTTTTTTTCAAACATAAATTATTGGGTCAATATCGGTATCGACAAAATTCCCATTACTAATCCTATAAAAAAAAGAGTTGTTAGTAAATTTTTAAAAATTAAATTTCTTTCATACGATAAACATCTAAAAGATTTCATTAAGAAAACTGTTAATACAACAAAAGAATGTGATATAGTTGAAATACAAAATTTATTGATTGAAATTGTAAAAGATTATGAGGATGAAATTAATAAAAAAGGTATACCTGACATATTTATAGAAAAATTTAAAAAGATCCATGAAAATAATCTTCAGATAATATTTGATGCAATAGGTTCTATATGCACAAGTAAATTTTATGAATCTTTATATGAAAAAATGGCTGCTATACTAGATATATTGTTATTTTCATTTAGAGTTACATTTACAGATGTTGAAAAAACTGTCAATGAATTAAATGGTGAAATAGAAAGTGTGCTTAAAGGTTCTATTTTTGATATTTAAAAAATAAACCTTGGAGGTTTTTATTATGGAAAATCTCAGTATTGATGTATTTTTACAATATGGGATTCTAGGTATTATAGCATGGGTTTTTTTAAAAATGACCAATAAACTTTTTAACTCCCAACTAGAACAATTTAAACTTTTACTCGATACTATAATTCAAAAAGATGAAAAACCAGTAAAAGATATTGAAGAAAGTATTTCATTAATACAGCAGATGATGAATAATCATCAAAAATACCTGATCGAAAATATACATAATTTGACAGATAAAATTAATAACTGTATAAATGAAAAGGATGATGTTTGGAAATTATTTATGAATCATGAACAACAATCAATACAACATGCACAAGACATAAATGAACATTTAAATGAATTCAGAACACTCTTAACTAACATCGAAAAAAGATATAATAACAAAATATCATATGAAAAATTAGAATTTCTATTGAACGAAAAGACAACATTGACACAATCTGACATAAGGGATATAATTGAAAATGTTAAAAGTAATGAATAAAAAAATAAGATAAGATGATATTTAGTATCATCTTATCTTATTTTATTTAGTTACTAATATATAATTATCTTGAAATAATACACTATTTTTACCACTTTTACTATTATATTTTTCAATTACTAAATTTTCTTGTTCCAATAATTCTTTTAACTCATTACTTATTAATTCTTTTAATTTACTTTTATAAACATCAGACATTACTAATTTACATATTTTATAAATTTTACATTTATCTGCATTACAAATATAGTCTTCTCTTAAACAATTATTAGTAACAGCTTTCTTTAAATCACAATTTGTAAACAATTAAATACCCCCTCTTTTATTTTCAGGTAACTCTTATTATATTATTATAAACATTTACCCATTTTTAATTAAATTAATGTTAAATCATTCTGCAATTATAGTTCTATAGTAAAATATTATAATGAAAATGTTAAAAATTTTCCTAGAAAATTATTATCCATCCAATATTTAACTATATCTTCCCGTGTATATATCTTAATTTTATCAATTATTTTATATACATAAGTAGTATTATTTTCACAATCAAAAAAGGCATTAATCATTGCTTCATCTAATGTTTTATGGTATCTTCCTTTATCAATACCCATCTCAATATAATTAGATACTATACTCATTTTAAAAAGTACCTCCTAATTAATTATTTTGAATAAAAGTCGTTCATTCCAATATTTTTCAATACCATTTCTTCTATATATATTTTACATCATCACTTAATTTCATACTAAATATATGATTAGATAATCTAAATTCTGTCACTATAAAAGTTTCTATTAAACCATTCTTTAATTGAACCTTTATCGTTTTTCTCATAAACAGTATCATATTATTTTCTTTATTTTAGACATTTTAGGAATTGTCCGTAATTTATAGTTATTAACAGCTTCATCCATAAAATACTCATGTATATTAAATACATTGTTAATAATCTTTAATAAAGAATATTTACCTTCTTTATCCATAACATATGTATTTACACTATCTTTAAAGTAATATGTTAATATAGATAAAGCTTTTATTTTTATATTTTCCTCATCTAGAGGAATTAAAATTTCTACCCTCCTATCTAAATTTCTAGTAAGTAAATCTGCACTTGAAATATAAATTCCTGTATTATGAAAGTAATACATACGGCTATGTTCTAAATATCTACCTATTATACTTCTGATAGTTATATTTTTATTAATAGGTTTCATAGAACAAATTCCTCTACAAACAATATTAACCTTTACTCCATTTTCAGATGCAAAGTATAATTTCTTTATTATATCTTTGTCAGACAATGAATTTAATTTTAATGTAATACATGATTTCTTTTTATTTTTAGCTTGTTTAATTTCATTATCTATTAACTGATGTAATTTATTTCTTAAATTATATGGAGCAAAATATAATTTATTTATATCTGTAGATGGTTCAGAAAAACCTGATAATATATTGAATATATTAAGTAAGTCCTCCCCTATCTTTTGATTAGAAGTGAAATAAGACAAATCTGTATAAATCTCAGATGTTTTATCATTATAATTACCTGTGCCTAAATGAGAATATAATTTTAATCCTCCTTTATGAGTTCTTTTAACAACTACTATAAATTTACAATGAGTTTTTAAATCATCCATTCCATGAATTATTCTACAACCAGCTAATTTTAATTTTTCTATTAAAGATATATTTCTATTCTCATCAAACCTAGCTTTTATTTCTAATAAAACACTAACTTGTTTACCATTTAAAGATGCTTTACATAAAGCTTCAACTATAGGTGAATCTATTGAAGAAACTCTGTATAAAGTTTGTTTAATGGCGACAATACTAATATCAACAGAAGCATGTTCAATAAATTTTACTATTGGATTAAAACTCTCATACGGATGATGTAATAAAATATCATTGTTATCAATGGCTGTAAACATATCATGTTCACCTATTAATTCTTGTGGATATTGAGAACTAAATTCATCATACTGTAAAATTTGATTTTTAATTGGCATAGAAATAAAAAATGAATAATCTAATATAGTATCAGTCTTAAATACATGACTTTTATTTAATTTAAATATTTTCGTTAATATCTTTATTACTTGTTTAGATAAGTTATCTGTTACTTCCATAAATAGTGGATCACTATATTCTCTTAACAAGAGAGTTGATTTCATTCTATCAACAATATAAATGTCTATATCATGTTCCATTTCAGTATTGGCTTCTTTTAAAATTCTCATGCACCCTTTATTTAAAATATTTTTATTAACAAATATTTTATTTAAGAATGTAAAAATAATATCTTCAAGAAAGATATATTTATTTGTTTCATCATCAGTTTCAATCTTATATAATCTGTCAAGATGTTCTATTGGTATTATAGATATAACTTGAAGATTATTATTATATTTATCCTCTAATGATACAATTATATTCAATTGTTTAGATTTGATTGGTGGGAAGTCTTTAGTAGTATCATATGATATTGGTGTTAAAAGAGGGTAAATATTTTTATTAAATAAATTTTCTATATATTCTTTCTCTTTCTTTGTTAAATTATCGTATTTGCAAATATGAATATTATTCTTGTTAATGATTTTTAATAAATTTTTATAACTACTATTTTGTAATAATTTAAATTCTTTAATAATATCTAGAACTTTATCATATTCATCCTCATAATTTAATCCAGATATATCTTCATTTCTTTCATTAATAAGATTATTTACTAAAGATGCAAATCTAACCATAATAAATTCATCTAAATTACTAGATGAAATACCTAAGAATTTTAATCTTTCTAATATAGGTACCTCATTTCTAATACTTTGATGTAAAACTCTTTTATTAAAATCTAACCAACTTAATTCTCTGTTAATATAAAAATGTGACTTATTAAAAGAATTAAATTGTTTTATTTCATTATTTAATAAGGATGTAAAATTATTATTTAAAGTCAAATCAATTACCTCCTAATATTTATTTATTTATTAATATTCACTGTTATAATATATAAATAAAAAGAAGATAACTATATAGTTATCTTCTTTTATAAAATAATTATTTTAATCATTTTTTATTTATTTGTAAAACATGACACCATTTAAAAAATCTATCACCCTGATTAGTAGATATGTTAACCCCTCTCCAAGTAATTGCTTTTACAATACCATATCCTAAATCATTATCATATTTATAAATAATAGTATCACCTAAATTTACTTTTTTTCTAAATGTATTTTCGTCCACTGATTTATATCCTATTGAACCATAACTACGGTTTTTGATTATTTCAGTTTTTGCATATTTTAATAAATCTACCTTGTCCTCTTCCAAATTAATATAAAATCATTCTGGTATAACAAGTAGTTGGTTTTTGTTTTTATTAGATTTAATTTTTTTAACTAACTCACTAAATTTTTCACCATATACAACTTCTATAATTATTACCAATATATTAACCTCCTTTTTATATAAAAAATTAATTTAATGTATATAATATAATAAATTTCTATTTTTCTTCATTAAATCCATATACATCTAACATTAATGTATTTATATATAAAGCATTTACATATATTATTAATCTATATGTTGAATATGTATTAACATTTTTTGTTATTAGAGTTAATGTGCTAAAATCAATATCATACTCACCTATATCTCTATTTAACATTTTATTATCCATCATAACATAAAACTTCAGTATTGTTTCTAATGGAATACCATGGGTTAAACAATAGTCAATGGATGCTAATATACTTTTATTTAATACTTGTTTTATATCCATTAAATCAGGTTGATCATTATTTTCAACCTTATATAAAGGATAAGCATATAACGTCCATCCAGTAGGAATTTGTTCAGTAAATAAATTACTAATAGTAAACATTGGTATTATTTGATTTTTATTATCAACTATCGATAAATCAGTTTCTGTTATTATTCCTGATGATTGAGTTAGATAATAATACAAACCAGCACCATTAAATTCAGTTGAAACTGTAAAAGTTGTCGCATATGAATCTGCAATCATTCCTTTTTTATTTCCATCATCAATAGTTAAATTAGAAAAAGTTGTATCAATATTAACAGGATAAAATCTAAAAAATTCATCATTAGCTGAAGCATTTTTTACTTTATATGTTATTGGAAATATTGATACTCCATTCATATAATCTAAAAAAGTTTTAATACTTCCATCAATAGTATATAAATCAATTCCTATATCTTTAGCTAAAAGTTCCATAAGACCTCTAGGAATATAACTTTCTAAGCATGTTTCTAAAAAAAATGGTTTATCTTGTCTTATTCTATTCTTTAAATAATTAGCTTGATTTAATTGTTGTATTTGAGTATCTGTTATTATAGTTACATCAAAATACATTTTTATACGATTTAATAAATATTTTATATAAACTCCTTTTGTTCTATCTTCAATAAATGGTTGTAGATTACTAAAATCTATATCCATAAAATTATCTGTAATTCTAGTAGTTAAATATGTTCCGTAAAGAAATGTATCACTATCATCTAATTCAATTCTTGGTTTAATTATTAATATAGGTTTATTCTTTTTTATAAATTCTTTATTTGAATTTTGAAATATATTAAACTGTTTATAAGCTATAGTGGAACTAATATGAATAGTTTTAAAATAATTTGGAGTAAATAAACTCCTAACAAATTCCGTCATAAAAGAAGTAATGTTACCAAATGTATGGGCCAATGATGTTTGAGCCATAGCATATTCCATAAAATTAACCTCCTAATTTTTTATTATGTATTAAATGAATGTTTTGATATAAAAAATAAAGGAAAAAAATAAGGATGAGATAAATCATCCTTATTTTACATTTAAAAATAATAATACACAAATATAACCAACAGAAAATATACCAAATAAACAAATAATAATAAAACCAATTTTTTCAATTGTTGTTAATTCACTGCCATTATCTTCTGGGTCTATCATAAATTGAGATTCACCTCATAAGTTTGATTTTATCTAAGTTTTTTAATATCAAAATTTTTCTTAATATAATCAACTTCAGGTGAAGGTTGAAATTCACCCTTAGGGATATATATTGCTAACATATCTCTCCCATTAGGATCTTTAGAAGATATTGTAACAACATACTTTGTATTCACATCAAAGTTTGTTTTACCATCTCCTTTATATATAATATTACAGTTCTTAGGGATAATTAATGTTAACTTATCTCTAACTAATAAATACTTGTTAAATTTCATTGGATCATTTGTCACCCGAATTAGGTACTGGTTATCTATATCAATTTTATTGATAAGATATTCTAATTCATCTTTTGTTAATTCAGGTGCTCTCTTACTGATTATCCCAATCAGTCGGGCAACCTTCACCTCCAGACGAATCTTCCTAAAGTATCCTCGTTTAATTTCATTCTCCCCCTTAAATTTTTCTTACTTATTACGCAAATAATATATATTTATAACATTAGAATATACGATTTTTTAAATATTATTAAATTTAAAGTTTTAATGTATAACAATAAAATCAACTGATTCAGAATAATAACCATTAGAATAACCATACCATCTAATAGTAACATAACCTTTTATTGTTGCAAATTTATAAAAGGTCCATGTACAACTATGAATTACATGTTTACAATCATCTCTATTAGTGATTTTCTCTGCCATTATTATAGGGGAATTAATTAAATTATTTAGGTCTCCTATAATATCCTCAATAAGAACAGTTTCACAACATTTTTGGGCATGATACATTATATATTTGGTACCATCATTTTCACAAAAAAATAATTCATCGTTTCCATTCTGTTTTATTTCTACTATTATTTTTCCAACTAATTCTTTAACATTAATCATAAAATTACCTCCCTTTATTCACGCTCCTAATTATGTTATATAAATAATATAACATAATTAGGATATTTTAAATTATTATTTTTTAAATATTGTTAAATTCATATAGACCAATGATCTGGTCTTTTAATAGATTAAAATCATCATTAAATAAACCATCATTTCTAGAAATAAACATGGAGGTCACTGGGTTAAAGGTCTTATTAAAGGCTTTTATATGTTTTTTAGACTTCAAGGATATGATATTTAGAATATCTCCGTCAAACATTATGTTTTATATAAAACATAAACTGTATTTTCATACAGAATGGACTATATCTTCATCCTACTATTGTAGGAGCTATGTGCTTCCCAACCAGCCCACAAACTGATCAGTACTTTACTCACTTATATTCAATATATTTTACTTGATATAAGCTTTCAATAGTCTCTAGACCCATCTCCACTAGTTTATATAATTTAATATAATTTTTATCCATAAGATTCTCATATAAATAACTTCTATCAATGTTATCATCTAATCTAAAAACATACCATCCACAAACACGATAACCATTTAAAATAAAATGACTAATTATATCTCTACCCTTACCAATAAAATTACCAAATAATTTTCCACTATCACAAATATAACAATTATTATCTCTAAATACTATAACCCTTTTTGATTTTTTCTTTTTTGTAATACCTGTTTCTTTAAGACCTTTATGAGATTTTGACATTAATTCTTTGGTCGTTTGATTTAAACAACCTTTTAAATCACCCAAGCGGGAATTATATCCAAATTCAGGATTTGTTGTATTAAAATACAGTATATAATATTTTTCCTTTCTGGATAATTCTTTTTTAGAAAAAGCATCATCTATTACTTCAAAACTAAAATTATGAAAACCTATTTTATTAATAATTCTCATAATTGTGTAATTATATTTTTTATTAGAAAAAACTTTACGTGTTTTATATTCATTAATTCTACGTATTATATTTTTAGTTTGACCGATATATTTTTTACCATTGTTTTTATTTGTTAGAACATATATAAACCCGTAAGGTTTTATGTTGATTATCATATATTTATTTTCACCTCCTTATTTTTCCTTATAAACTAGTGGAGTTTGGCACGGTATTGCCTGCTATCCATATTTCAGGACCGTAGGTTCTCTTAGTCAGTGTTTTCGCTTATGGACATGTCATATAGACAAGACTTGTAATTGTCATACAAGTAATCTTATTTAACTGATACCGTTAGCAAGTAATAATAAAATATTACTCACACCGCTTGTTAAGCGTTCACATAGAACTCGCTATATCATTACTGATACGCCGGACCTTGATGGTAGATTGATCCGCATTTAAAACCTTTAATATTTGTATAGGTAAACTCATTGTATATTGATCTGTATTATCATTCTTAATATCAACTATTTTCATTAAAAGCATAGATCCATAATTAATTGTAGGGTTTCTATTGATAAGAACTTTTGGTTCCCACTTCTTTAATAAATATTTCATTATTTCATATATTTTATTATTATAAACAATGGTACCTTTATACCAATATTCATATGCTTCATTCTCAGAAATATCATTTATTCTAGAAACATGAGTTATTATCTCATATTTATACAATTCTAAAAATGCCAAATAACCTAATTTAATTTCATTTGCTTTTAAAACAGGATCAGGTATTACAACGCAGCGGGCTGAAAAATTAATTTTACCACCGAGAATCTCCCATTTGATATGACCTTTTCTTTGATCTATCTGTTTAAATATTAAATAACATAATTCAATTAATTTCTTTTGAATTATACTAAGAATTTTATTCTCATCTATATCCCCCCAGTCTTTATTCTTTCTAGTTTCTATTAAGTCTCTATCTTTTAATAGATTGCTTAAAGAAACTATTGGATTATATTTCTTATCCATAGAATTATAGAAAAATGATTCTCCTTTAAATTGAGAGGGTCTCAATACAGATGAATAAACTGGAATACATGAAGCAAATACTTTATCCTTCTCTTTATATAATTCTTCAATCATTTCAATCTTATTCTTCTTTTTGGCTCTATAATAATCCATTATTTCATCAAATCTTTCTTTGAACTCCATAATACCAATACCTTTAAATGGAGTTTTACCTTGTTTATTAATTATATGACCGTCCTTAGTAAATTCTTTATCATATTCAATAATTTCAAGGAAACCCTTTTCTCCAATTATTGATTTTAACATCCTGTAAAATATTGGATGTATTATAAAATACTCACCTAATTTAATCCAACCAGTAATCTTTAAATCAACATCTTTAAATTTAACTATTGTACCACATATAGAACATTCTTCTTCATCATATAATCTACCTTTTAACTCACCACATTCACAAGTATATCTTTCAGCAAATGCATCATCATCTTCAAAATCTGTAGCAAATAAAGGTGATTGGATACCATATTTAGATTTCTTCTGCTTACCTTTAAAAGCAGGTTCTTTTATTTCAAAACCTTTTCCTATAATAAAATCCTTTTCACACTCCTCATCCCAATTTAATTTTACTAGTCTAACTTCATCATGTTTCAAATATAATACACCTCCATTTAATTATCTTATTTAAAAGTTCTTAGACTTTTAAATCTCTACTAAAATATAATATATGTATAAAAAAAATATTGTTTATCAGAAAATTATATTCTGATAAACAATAATAAAATTATTGAATTTTAAAAGGAGTTTTTAACAATTTAAATATATCTTTTACCATTACCAATAATATATGAAAATGATGTTCATAAAAATCATTAACACCAGTTTTTTCTATTTCCTCTTTAAAACCTTTCATAATCTCACACTTATCTTCTTTATAGTTATAATCAAGGATTTCTAAAATTTGTTCTTTAACATTTCTCTTACAAATTTCTTTATTTTTTACACCAGCTGGAGTTACAAATACCTCAGTTTTTTTCATAATTTCTTTTAATATATTTTCATTTAATTCATTAACATTTTTTAAAAATACATTAAAGTCAGTGGTATTATTTATTTCTAAAATTAATTTTTTATTCTCACCCATTTTTTCAACATCACCCCATTTTTATTTATTCTTTCCAGTTCATATTCTCTTTAATTGTAGTTAATAATAGCTTTTCATATTCTTTTTTATTTTGTAAAACTTCTTCAATAGTATTATTTGAATGAACAAAAGCTATTACAGTTTCATGACCAATAGGATTTTTTAATACCAATCTAGTAGTTGTTTTAGTAGTATCAACATATTTATTTGATACATCATGAACATCTATAAATAACTCAAAACCTATCATATACCCTCCATTTAGAAAATAGTTTATACTTCGTTTTTCCTATTTTCTAATTCCATTAATGAGCGTTCTAACATTATTCTTTGAATCATATAAATTTCTTTCATATGATTTTCTTTTTCCGATTCATATAAAACTATTAATATTTCTATTTCATTTTTTATCCAAATTGACAAATTTTTTATTCTATTATTAGCTCTAAATAATTCATTACTAAGTCTAGTATTATGATCGTGAAAATGTTGTCTACTACGAATAAGTTGTTCTTTTGTAACATCTTTAAAAAGTTTATTTTCAATTTCAGTTAATTCTAAATCTGGTGTAGGAACATTACCAAATATTTTTTCAATTAGTTCCCAGCCTTTATCTAAAGCATTATTTATTTGTTGTTCAATTAAATCTTTATCAGCTTTATCATTAACATGCATTTTATAACATACCCCCTTTTAATTTATTTTTCGTTTCCAGCTATTATTCTTATATCCTGTGAAGGAACATAATCAAGTATAACCTGTTTATTTAAAAATTCATTTAATTTAGGCATACTGTCAAAAGAACTCTCAACCTTCATATTATCAGGATTTAGTAATAAAACATTATCGTTAATCTTATTAAATATAATTATACGCTTTATATGATATATACCATCAATATATTGAATATAATCTCCAATATTAAAGGCATACTTTGTCTTACTACCCTCTCTTATAAAAACAGGCATAAGTTCACTCTCCTTTATTTTTTTAAATTATTTCTTTTAATAATAATTTTTCTTTATAAGTATTAAAACTTTTAACATGTTCATTTTTATTTTTAGTTAGAATGTTATATGTTGTTTCAACCGCTTCTTCAATGGTTAAATCATTATTACATGCTAATAAATATTTGGTACCAGTCATGATTTCTTTTAGATTAGCCATAGGTAAATTATCACTATATTTAACAAAAAGTTCTATAACTGCATTATCACTATCAGGTTTATTATCATCTTTATAGACTTTATATTCTGATAATAATTTTCCAATATTTCTATTTTGGAAAAATGCACGGCGTATATTTTCTGATGGGTTATCAATTTTATATGTGCGATCAAAACGACCAGATCTATTCATAAAGGCAGGATCAATATGATCAGGATAATTTGTTGTACCAATGATATACACTCCAGATTGAACATCAATACCATCTAAAATATTTAGAAATTCTGATCTATTTCTTCCACTAATTATTGAATCAATATCTTCAATTATAATAATAGCCTTTTTACCATTTAGTGATTTAATTAATATTGATAAAATTTTAGGTATATCATTAATATTAGGGTTTATTACTATTTTAGAAATCCTAGGTAATATCCTGATAATTTCCCGTATCATAGCACTTTTACCATTACCAGGTTCACCATATAAAATAACCCCTCGCTTATACGTAATTTGTAATTTTTTATACATATTATATGTTTCCTCTTTAAAGAATAAATCAATATCTTTCATAACTTCTGTTATTGTTGAATCTTCAGTAAATATAAGTTTTTCTTTAATAATTTTTTTCTTCACAATATCAGCAGGTCTCTTTTCATGATTAGAAGAATTAGAGATTTCAATATATTCTCTATTTCTACATTTAAAATCAATTTCCCGAAACATATTAGTATTAGTATCTCGTTGTAATATTATCTTTGCATTTTTTGAAAATGTTTCTAAATACTCAGTGTCAATTAAAAAAGTGCATCGAATATAATAATAACCATTAGCCGTATATAACACAATAGAATTAATTTTTTTAGATATAGCAATACGCTGAAACATATTAAAATTAGATGATAACTCATAACCATTAATCATTTCTGGTTGAGGGAGAATATCAGGGTAATCATAAACATTTCCTATATTTTTAAATTTACATTCATGAAGGATATCTTTAATAATATCTTCACTATGTACTTGAAAATCAACCTTTTGATATTTTTCTAAATAAACACTACGTTCAAACAATTCTTCATTAACTAAGTTAACAAGTGCTAATTCCATGGTTTTATCCATTATTTATACCTCCTAAAAATTATTAATACCAATTAATAATTTTTTTCACTTAAAATAATTTAACTAATTTTTCTAATAGTTCTTGATAAATATACCAATCCTTACAGCAATCTTCTTTTGAGTATCCCACTATACACTCCCCTATACTTGGAATTAAACCTCTTCCACCCATCGGACGTTCATTAAATGGTAAACTACAACCTTGTTCTGTTAATAACATACACACACCACCCCAAGAGGGATCGACAATAGGTGCATTTTTATTTCTTATTCTAAGATATAATGTACGGTCTCTATCCTTATCAAAAATATCACCGTCCCACCAATCAATTGATATATAGTCTTTTTCAATTAAATCCTTTAAAGTTTCAAAATCTATATCTTCGAAATCTTTAGGTGAAAAGTGACATCCTAAATTTTTACAACATTTACCACCACATTCAAAACATAATTTACTATTTTCATTATTACTTTGAAAGTTATTTTCTATTTCTATATTTAACATAATAAAACCTCCTAGATTAATTATAAAATTCTGTATATCTCCTAATAAAATTTCTTACTTTATTAAGTTCATCAATAGTTGGTGTAAGTATATTAATACTATTCAATGAATTTAAAAAATCTTCTTCTTCAAAATGTAATTCATATTGAGGTGAATTACAATCACCATATTCGAACTCAATAGTGTCACAATTTATTTTACCTGAAATATCAATACATGTTCCGTCAGGTTTAATACAATAAGCATGTACTAAGGCTTTACTATATGTGGTTTCTTTATTTTGTTCATTAACAAATTCTGCTTCTAAATCAAATAAAAGTTTTATATTATAACCAAGTTCTAAATGAAGAGCTTGGGCGAATATATGACATTTCCCATATAAATACTGTTCAATAAATTTTCCATTTCCTCCCATTACTCCATAAAATGAGTGTTGTTCCATAAATTTAATCATTCTTTCTAATCTCATTTTTCATTATCTCCTATTTATTTTATTTTCATATTAATAATATATAAATTAAAAGATATATGATAATTAATTATCATATATCTTTGTCTTAATTATTATGATTATACTCCATCAATATGCGTTCCTCTATCTTTAAGTTCTGATTTCTTAGCACTATTAAACATATTTATTGTACTTAAATATCCTGTAATTCTTCTTACTCTATTAATGTCTTCAGAACTACAGCTTGGACATTCCTTAGGATATACTCCCGAATAATTACATGAACGGCAAAAATCAACTGGGAAATTAATCCCACCGTACCCAACATCACACTCTTTCATATATTTAATAATATTAATTACAGCTTCAGTATTATAAAGAAAGGGAGATGATGACTCAATATAAGTAATATGACCGGCATTACAATACTTATGAAAAGACCCTTCCAACATAATTTTACTGAACCAACCAATATTATATCCTACTGGTATATGAAAACTATTAGTATAATAATCTTTATCAGTAACCCCTGGAATGATTCCAAATTGTTTTTTATCAAGTCTTAAAAATCGACCTGACAATCCTTCAGCTGGTGTTGCTAATAGAACAAAGTTAAGTTTTCTTTTAATTGTTTCATTATCACAAAATTTTCTCATTAATTTTATAATACTTAAACCAAGTTCATATACATCAGTATCTTCTCCGTGATGTTTACCAGTTAAAGATACTAATGCTTCTGCAAGACCAATAAATCCAATTGACATAGATCCATGTTTGATAGATTCTTCTATCTTATCATTATAATCTAATTTGTTAGAATCTAGATATAAACCTTGACCCATAATAAAAGGCATATCTCTTACAAGTAGATTCTTCTGTATGTCATATCTATGATTAAGTTGATCAAATATAAGATTTGATTTACTTTCAAGTAATGTAAAAAACTTTTCAATACTACCTTTTGCTTTTATTGCAAGTCTAGGTAAATTTAATGTTGTAAATGATAAGTTACCTCTCTTATCTGTAGTTTCAGGTCCATTAATATTACCAATAACCCTAGTTCTACAACCCATATAAGCTACTTCAGCATCACCTGTGTATTGCTTATTAAAACTAGAGTCCATAAATGAAAAAGTTGGATTTAATTTAGTACCAGCTATTTCACAAGCTAATTTAAATAAATCATAATTTGGATCTCCTGGTTCTACATTAACACCATCTTTAACTTTAAAAATAATATTTGGAAAAATTGGATTTTCTCCCTTACCTAAACCGGCTTTATATGCAAGTAAAATATTTTTTGTCACTTTTCTTCCTGCGTCACTCATATCAGTACCAATATTTAAACTACTGAAAGGTACCTGAGCTCCAGCTCTAGAATGCATACTATTTAAATTATAAATAAGAGCTTCACATGCTTGATAAGCCTCGTTATCATTAGCATCAACAAAAAATTCAGCCATATCCTTATCAAAGAAAGCAAATGATTGACCACCGTGCATATCCACTGTACCGCCTCTTTTGAGGTATTTCAAACGGGTTAGACTATATCATATACCTATTTTTTATATAGGTACCCTGGCACTTCGGATCGGGATTTTCACCCTTATTACCCCTACTCTACTCGCTTCGTGTATCAATGATACCTTATTTTCAACATCAGAAAAGATGTGTATAGCTTTCGATAGTCGTTAGCGTTTCTCTAATATTTTTAAAAATATTAGAGCTTACGACGGTATTACCTGCTATCCATATTTCAGGACCGTAGGCTCTCTTAGAAAGTGTATTCGTTACTATATAACTAGTACTTATTTAACTTTTACCGTTAGCCAGATATTATATCTGACACCCATCTATTGATGGTTCACCAGGTTATTCAATGTACATTACTGTACAAGGGAACAAATTAATTATTCTGAGCACTTTGTAAAACTATAGCCGCTAATGCAGTTGCACTACTTGTTCTTTTAGGCGGTCTAATCCAACCATGTCCATTATCAAAACCTTTAGTTAGTATTTCTTTTAAAGGTATTTGTAAACATGTTAGAGTTTTTCCATAAAAATCTAAATCATGTATATGAATATAACCTTCTCTATGGGCATTTGATATTTCTTCAGGTATCATTCTAGATAAATAAAATTTTCTTGAAGCTTCGCTTGCAATTTGTAACATTTTAGCCATTGGTCCAGTACCAATATTTGCATTTTCTCTTGAAGTTTCTTTTATTATATCTTCCACACAATCCATTAATTCACTTTGGCCTTCTCTAATACGAGTTCTATTATTTCTATATAAAATATATGCTTTTGCTGTTTTAGCTTTCCCATTATCAATTAAGACTGTTTCAACAACATCCTGTATGTCTTCAACATTATGTATATCTTTACCTAAATTTTCTAATCTATTATAAACTTCTAAAGCTAATTTAAAAGAAGTTGAATTATCATTTCCTCCTAATGACTGAGCTGCTTTAAAAATACAACTAGCCACTGTTTCAATACTAAAATCAACTATTCTACCATCACGTTTCATAACTTGCATTTATATTCCCCCTTATTTTTTAATTATAATTATTACACAAAATATTTATAATAAAGCTCTTTGATTATTTCAGCATCCCATAAAGCATTATGTTTTAAAGCTTCAGAATTAATTTTTTTATCTAATAAATCTTCTCTTGTAACATTAAAAGCTTTACGAGCATCTTTATTAAAGTATTTGATTAGGTCATTGTTAATATCATAACATGCTGGACATACATTTTTAGGTAAGTCAAAAGCTGTACCAAATAAATCAATAAGTAATACAAAGTCATAATGACATACATCTGAAACAAATAAAATTTCTTCATTATTAAATTTATTTAACCATTTCTTTAATTCTATTACTATCTCTTTTTTACTACCATAAAAATAATAATCTGGCATTTTTGCTTTTTGTTCAATAATATTTTTTCTATTTACCCATAATTTATCAATAACATTTTTTTGTATCCAATTATCTACTTGTGATTTATTATAATCATTGAACTCAGCATAAAAGTTGTCATCATTTTCTGATATAATACCTAATGAAATTAGAGTAGTCTCCTTATGGAGCCCTGTGAATTCGCAATCAAAAAATAATTTTATCATAATTTATTCCTCTTTTTTGTATTAATCATCCAAAGTTGTTGTTTCAGTTAATATTTCTTTTAGGTCCTAATTATCTTTATCTTTTCCTTCTGTATTATTACTTATTGTTTCAATACATAAATCAATACATTTTTGACAAATAGAAGCATTTTCAGAATAAATAATAATATTTTCATCAGAATTCTTTTCCCCACAAAAAGAACAAAAAACACCACTTTCTCTATAACTAGCTTTTGTAGAAGTAATAAAAATATTTTTAAGATTAAATTTATTTTTTTCAACCCAATTTTTAAAAATATTAATAATATCTTCAATATACTTTTCTTCTGGAACTAAAATTTTTGAATCTAAATGTAATAATTTAGTATTTATATTACTATTTTTATTAATAAAAGGTATTTTCAAAATAATATTCTCCTTTATATTTTATTTATTTAACCAATTAACTAGTTGATTTCTTGATTCTATATTATCTAAAAAGAATTGAGCTACACAACCACCACCACATCTCATTATTTTATCACATTCATTTACACATATTTCTGGTATTTTTCGTGTTCTTAAAAATATAAGAAGTTTATCATAATTCCATATATTATATAAATTTGTTTTTAAAATATTATTAGGTGTTATAAAATTACCTAACCATTTAAATGCTTCACATGGAAATATATCACCTTTAGCAGATATATTTAATTTATTAATACCAACTGAGCATGGTTTATTATTTTTATCATCAGTTATACAATTAAAAGGACAACCATATCTAATAGATAAATTTTTATATTTTTCATTACTAATTTTAATAGTTATTTCTTTTAATAAAGATTTCATATTATCCACACTAACTTTTAATTCATCATTATTTAAACACCTACCTTGTGAAACAAGTCTTAATAAACTTATTTTTTTAATACCAATATCATTAACTAAATCTATTAAATCTAAAAAATCAATATAATTTATATTTATAGGAACGAAATGAATTTCAGTTTCAATATTATATTTTAGACAACTTTTAATTGAATTTATAATAGTGTTAAACACATTTTTAATTTTAACAATTTTATATATTGTATCATCATTTGACCCATGTAAACTAATTACAATCTTATTAATATTTCTTTTAAAAAATAATAAAGTATCTTCAGATATAGATGATAATTCGTTATTATGATATATAATCCCACAACTATAAACAGTAATGTGTAAACCTAATTTTTTAGCAAAAGAAATTATTTCTTTAAATTCAGGGTGAAGTAATGGGTCTCCACCTGATATGGATAAATTTTTAACTCCTTCAGAAACAGCATCTAATAATATATTTTTTACATCTGAAAATAATAACATATCATTACTCTTAGAATTAGCTTTAGAAGAACAATGAATACAATTTAACATACATTTATTTGTTATTTCTATACATAAATTTTTTAAACCAATATCTGGGAACAACTGATACATTCTCAAATTATCATCCCCCTTATATAATTAAGTTATTTAATTTAACTTGTGATATCTGGGATGTACTATTGTGAAATTTCTTCATAGATAAATTAACTAATGTAGATGAAACTCTTGCTGATGTTAATCCAATATTAGTTATATTTAACTTCTCATACATAAGTCCAGCACATACACGACATAATTTCTTAGATATACAACCCATAGGTGTTCTCATTTTAACTTTAACTCCAAAATATTTATGTATATTATCATCATCTAATAAAATTAATTTGTTCCCTTCCATAATATATCTATATAAATAGTCGTTAATAGTATTTTTAGTTATTATTACATCCATTAATCCTTTAGAACCACAATTACTCCCTTTATCATCTAAAACAACAGCTTGTAAAGCTGCAATAATTTTTTTAGAAAAATAACCTGAATCAGCTGTTCCAATAGCTTTTGGATCTATATATTCACATAGGTCGTTAATCTATGCAGTTCTCTTATGAACTTCCTTATCTTTCGATAAGATACTAGACTATATCTTCATCCTTATTATTTCTAATAAGGAGCTCTCCATTTCGATTTAAGGGATTCTCACCCACCTACTTAGGCCCTACTCCTATTGCTTATTTCAAAGCCAATGGGATAGTCGTTGAACTTTTCTCATATTTATGAGACTTAGCTGCGGATTACTCAATCCTAAAACCTTATTACTAATATAATTTAGTAGTTTTAGGCTCTAAGAGCTTCCCCGACAATTAAAAGAGTAAAACATAATATTACTATTATGCCGCCCATAATTTATAGGCACCTGTTATAATAGCATTACCATAAACAGCTAAATCTTCTTTTGTTATACCTTCCATTAAACAATTTTCAACAAAATCAAACTCTCCTGTAGACGGATTATATACAGGGCCTTTCATAATATTAGTATTTTTATAGTTATTACTAAAAGTACCTCTAGCACCAGATTTATAAAGTTCATAACCAGTGTCATATTTTAATTCTTCTTCAGCTAATTTTATTAATTCTTTTTCAATTTTAACAGCTGTTATAATATCACCCTGTTTTAATTTATCTTTATTTTCTTTTATTAACTTTTTTTTCATATCAATAACTTTAGGATTGGGTTTAAATAATTTCATTGTATATGAACCAGAAATAACAATATGAAATTGTTGTGCTAACCATTGAATATCATTAAGATATTTAACCATAATATTGGTATCTATTTTATCATTTAGTAATGCTTTAGATAATTTATCTTCTATTTTTAAAAGTACTTTTTTATCTATAGTTTCATTTATATATCCCAGAATATTAACTAAGCTTCTTTCAATTATATATTTATTATAAATAAATAAACCAATATTAGTTCTAACCTTATCTTTGTTAAAATACTCACTTGGTTTTAAATCAAACTCATCCCATGTTTTAAATCTACTTTTAATAATATTAATTTTCTTATTAATATCTTTTTTAACAGTATCACCAAATAATTCTATTAATAATTCAAAAGTTATATCCTCGGGTTTTAAATTTAATAGATATTCTTTATCTTTTTGAGATATCAAATCCATTATTTATACATCTCCTTTATATTTATTATAGGTTATAATTTTGTTTTGGTTTATATAAAAATAAAAAATTTATATAATTGATAAATATTTATCAATTATATAAATTTAATTTTCATGATGTATAAATACGATAAATAATAGTTAAATCTTTAGCAAATTGTAATAACTCATTCCCAAGATTTAATTTAGAAAATAATTTTACTTGTTTATAATCATAAGAACCATCTGCCAATAAACTTTTAATACCTGTAAACAAACCAATGGAATTTATTCTAGCCTGTTCAATATTACCATTAAGTTCAAACCATTCTCTTACATCCAATTTACTTATTTTTAAAATAAGTTCAATAAATGTTTCAATCGGTTCAATACGTGTAGTGTTATGAACTCCGGCCTCAACCTCAGTTCCATCTTCATCTCCTTCAGCATCTTTCCAAAGAACTTTAATTTCAGGTATTACTTCAAAGTTCTTTAAATAATAGGCTTTTTTACCATCAACTAATATTGTTTTAAACCAATATTTATCAACATCTTGCAGAGAAAGTTCACCATCAATAACTCGAAATGGTACCATATCAAAAATTTCTCTTTCATAAAATTTAACATCTACAACAGAAGTTATTGAATCCCCACAACCACCAGTTCCCACACCAAATAAACATATTACATTATCTTTAGGATATATATCAGTTACTGCAACCCCAGTTGTTGCTATTCCCATAATGTTATTTAAATAGTCAACTGTTAAAGGAGACGCTACACCAAATATTTTTTCTAAAACATATAAAGCCCCGCCCAATATTATTTGATTCTCTTCTTCAAAAAGAACCTCTCCCAATTCAGTAATACCATTTTCATTTTTTCTAGGATTATAACCACCTATAATTTTAGTTCTTTGTAATACGCTTGGTTTAAATTCAAAAGACAAAATATTATTTGAATTGAGACTATCTTTTTTCATAATTACTTTATCCATTTTTTAAAAATTCAACCCCTTTCTTTACGATTCAATACCATCTTATTTATTTGTTTTATGATTCATGAATAATATTAATATTATCTTTTAATGATAAAGGTGTTTTATTTATTATTAAAGAATTTATATTATTAGATGTCAATATATTACAATCATCATTAATAATAATTGTTTTTATTAAAAGATTAATCAATGATTGTTCTGTTCTTTCAGAATCATTTTCAAAATATTTATTATCACTAAGTATTTTTTCATTTACCTTTAAAGTATTATATAATGAAATAAAATTATCTAATAAAGATAATTTAACATCTTTATCCATATTAATACTAATTGCATTATTACAATCTTTATATATAAAATTAAAATTATCTTCATTACCTAATACCTTATCAATAGTTTTAATATCATGTATTAATCTGACCATATTAAAGTATCTACTATTCATTAAATAAACTATATTTAATGATGTAATATCAGTTGTATATGATTTAAAGAAATCTATAAGTGTTATTAAAGCATTTATTGTACCTGTGTTGGAATCATTTAAAAACATATCCATATATTTTAATTCACTAACAAGTTTAGTTAATCTAAATACACTATGTCTAATATATTCAGATATTTTTTCATCACCAGAAGAATTAATTATATTATACATGTCAAGATTAGAATCTTCTAAATATTCTAAAAAAGTTATAGCTATTTCACCATTAGATTTTATAAATATTTCATTATTTTCATTAGAAACCATTAAAGCATTAAATAATTTTGTATAAGCTCTATATTCATCTATATTTTGGCTTGTTGCTATTTTTGTAACAATAAAATCATTTAAACCTTTAATATTAGCATAAAGGGAATTAATATCATTAGCACTTGATATATTTAAATTATTTATATAATCAAGAATAGTAGTATCTATTAAGTCTGAATTTTCGTTTATATACTGACGTATTATATTAAAATCATTTTTAAAATTAAATCCCATTACTGATAATATTTTTGATGGTGTATATAAAATATTACCAGCCATTTTATTTTTTTTACAAACTAATGCTAATAAAAATACTACAACATCAAATATTTTAAATTCAGTATTACTAAAAATTTTAGGTAATTTCATTAATATAGTTGAAACTTGTGATTTTTTATCTATTAACATTTTTAAAAAGTATGTAGTTTCAAATAACATTTCGGTCATCTTATACATTACTTGAATATTTAAATATTTAGTTTCAATAAAATTAAAGTCTTCCTTATATAATTGAACTTTTACTTCATCATCAAACCAATATGGGTCATCAGCAACAACTTCATCATAATCTAGTCTATTAGTATTGTCTTCTAGTGCAAGGGCTACATTACGTTCATTTATATCCACTAATTGAAAATATAATGAATACATTTGTTCAACATCTTCAACAAGAGTAATATTTCCTAAACCATCATCTTCTTCCTTATAAAGAAATAAAGGATTTTTATTTTCATCTAAATTATGCTGTTTTATTAAATAATATGAAAAAATTCTCACTCGTTCAAAATCTAATAAAGAACACAAATCATATAATACTTTATCTGTTGATTTATATCGTAGAAGATTATTTAAATTCTTTAAAATAATTCTTTGATGAACTAAAGATAAATAAGATATAAAGGGTACATTATAAGATTCAAACATCATTTTTATTGATTCCAAATCATAAAAATCCCTTGTAATACCACTTTTAAATACATCAGAGAAAGTTCTTTGAATGGTCATAAACATTATACACAATGCAATAAAATTATCATACAAGTCATATGTTTTACTATATTCTTTTATATAAATTACTGTCATGAAATATTCTCTAGCCTGATTATAAAAATCATTAAATTTTATATAGGTACTATCAGATATATCTTTTGTCATTTGTAGTATAGATAAGTTTTTAGCTTTTCTAGCATATGCAATTTCAATCTTATTTGAACCAAGATAATTAAGATATTTTTTATCTGGATAATTATTTTTTATTGTTTCTAATAAACCGACATTTTTAATTGTATTTATATCTTCAACTGGATAATTATGAATAGCTATCCCATAATTTAAATTTAATTCAATACAAGTTTCTTCATCTAAATAAATAAAAGTGGTATCATCTATATCTGGCAAACCATTTAATGTCCTATAATAATTATTATTTTCAATATAATTATTTATAATATATTCTCTTTGTTTCAGTAAGATAGTATCCCTTAAATTATAAGGTATTTTTAACTTATCTTCTGAATATTCTCTTGCTAAATCTAAGTTGGTAACACCAGCAGTTATTATTACTTCAATATTAAATTGACGATATGTATTAAAAGAGTCTAGTCCCAATACGGCAGATACATATTTATCACTTTCCTTTAAAGTATCAATAGTATCTAATGCTTTAGCATCATTCTCAAATTTAATTGTGATACTAGATGTAATTAATTTTATTTCATTAAAAATATTATCTATTAAATACATTTATATTTAAACCCCCTTCTGATAAAAAACATACTATTAATGAAATGTACTTTCAAAAATCTTTTTTAAGGAGTTGTATTATATGAGTAATAACATAGCAAATATCAAATTTAAGAATACTAAGAATAGACCGATTATTGATTCGGATACTTGTGCATTTGCTTTACCTTTTTATAAAAATGGAGAATACTTTTCTAATATAGATAATTTTGTATCTTTTATTAAAGCGGTTGAAAAACAAGTAAGGGGTGATAATTTTTATAAAAAATATATTTCATATTTAAAAAATGATATTGGTTTAACTAGATGTCAAGTTCTATCCAATATAGATGATGAAAGCGCTGAGATTGAACTTCATCATGGTCCGATACTTACTTTATTTGATTGTGCATGTATAATAACTGATTATTATTTAGCTAAAAATAAAAAAATAAATACCTTTATTATATCCAATACTTTATTAGAGGAACATAAAAACAATAATATTCAGGTAGTAATGTTATCTAAAAGTGTTCATCAACAAGTGCATGATAATAATATTTTTATTAATCTTAAACAAGCTTTCGGTAATTTAGTTACATTCTTAAACAAATATAGAACAGGAATTCATCCCGAACAAATTCAGAAGATAAATAAATATATTGAATTATCTGAGAAGTATGAATCATTTGATAAAAATGTACTTGAATTGAAAAAAAATATTAAATCATGGTCTAATGATGAAATTATTTTTTAAAATTATAATACTAATAACTTATTAAGTTATTAGTATTATAATTAATTAGTTAGTTATCAAATAATTTAACTGTATTAAAAAGAATTTGACTTAATTCATCAGATATCCCAAATCTTTCTTTATTATCAATTACACTCTTATAAATATCACCATTATTATGTCTCATTGAAGCGGCTTTCCAATCACAAATCATTTCAACCAAATCAATAAGATTCATACCTCTTAATGTATATCTTTCTTTAATTTCAGGATTTGAAGTATTACAATTAGGACATTTATTATAATATGAGTGGTTATTTAGATTATTCAATCCATATCCGCATTCAGTACAATATTTTTCTTTTTTATCATAGAATTCAGGATGATGTCTATTTTTAGAATAGTGTGAATCTAATGCAACTTTCATTTCTTTTAAAAAACTTCTATACTCTTCACTACCATAAGTAGAATCTTTAAGTTTTGGTCCATATATAGCAAAAATATCTAATTCAGGTTGTTCCATTTTACTTTTATCATGATTTAAAACCCTTTCATTTAACCCACTTATAATTAAATTTATAAAACTAGCAACTTTATCAATATGTGTTTTTGTATCACTTATAGATTCTTCTATAAGTTTCCCATCAATATTATTATTACTTGACAAATTTAACCCCTCTTTTCTTTTCTTATTATTAAATATCATAATTCCACTCCTGTCTGAATGAGTCCTTTTATATTAAGTTCTTTGTCAATAATTTTAATAAATCTATCTACACACCATATATCATCTTTAATTATATTACATTTACTAAATAAATCAAAGAATTTATTAGCATTATGATAGTATTTAAATATTTCAACAATACCCAAAGTAGTTGTAATAATTGATTCAATTTGGTTCTCATTTAATATTTGTTTAATACCTTCGTCTAAATTCATTTCAGGATTTATTGCTTCTACTTCTAAATAAGTATATGGACATATAAATCTACTATTCCATTTATCTATTTCATATAAAAAATTATTTAATTTAAAACTTTTTCTTAATTTATTTCCTACTAAAATAGGAATATATAATAATTTTTCTTTATTATAATTAATTATAAGTTTTTCAAATACATCTGAATTTATAATAATAGTTCTTTCATTTTGAATTTTGTGTTTTTCCGTTCTTTCAACAATAGATTTTGTTGTGTGTTCATATGTTATAGATCTATCAATAAGAGATAATATTTTTCTTAATCTAATACTTTTATTTTTATATTTAAATATCCAGTTTGTTTGTTCCTCCAATTTAACAAATTGACATCCTTTGTCAATTAAAATCTTTTCAATTTCTTCAGCTGTACCAAGATTAAAAATCTTTATTTCTTTTTCTAACATTTTGGTATCCTCCTTTTAACTAACATAATTAAAAAAAATATTATTAAATTAAAATACTAATTAAAGGAACTAAGTAATGTATAAAATTATAATTAATATTTATATCATTAACATAAGATGTATCTTTAACACCAATTATTTCTTTATTATATTTTGGGTCATTTAATCTAAATAATGATTGTATATTTAGTTCTCTATAATATTCAATATATAATTTTCTTCTCTTATAATAATCAATAAAATCTTTTAAAAATTCTACTACTCTTTTTCTTTTAGATAATTCATTCATCTTAAAAAATGTATGTAGAAAATCTAACATATATTGTCTATGATATTCTAAAGTAGTATCTGATATTCCTTTTACATCAATAATACTATTATTATAATAAAATTCATTTTCATTTAAATAATAATAAGATGTATAAATATTCTTTTCAATAAAAGAAATATTATCTAATTCTGTAACAAGACATCTTTTAGTAACTATAATAGCATCTTTTTTTATAGATAAAATATCCTCATCTTTGAGATTGTTGTTATTAAAAAACCATTCTCTTACTTCTATAAATTTCTCATTCAATCTTTTAAATAATTCTTTATAATTTTTCATATACAAACCTATTTGAACTTGTTTTTGTTTTCTATCTAAAGTTTCTAAATAATTTATTTTATTAGAATCTAAAAGATTGAATTTCTTTATGATATTAAATCCTGCTGATTTAATATCATATTCAATTATCTCGTTTGAAATCAAATATTCAATATTTTTATTTAAATAAAAATGTTTTTTAAATAAAAAACTCATAAATTATCAATCCTTTAAAAAAAATAAGATTTTTAATAATTTGTTAAAATAAAAGTATTTTTCTAATAAATAAAGACCTTAGTATTTATACTAAGGTCTTTACTATTCAAATTAACAAATCGCCTTTACTATAATTTTAATAAGGTCTTTCTTTTTATCATGTTTATCAACTTTCATCAAGTTTGTTTTACAATATTTATATAGTTCTTCCCTTTCCATTGATTTTAATCTCTTAATAAGTTTATCCTTATTTACATCTGGTGACATTATATCAGATGGTTTTAACTTATTGACAATATCCGTTAAATTATTGATAACCTGTTCTTTGTTTGGTATCTTAGTAACTTTATTCACATCTTTCTTTAACTTCTTATATGAATATGTTTTCAACTTATACTCATTCTCAATGAATTCACATAACATTTTAAGATATCCAAATTCATCTTCTGACTTTGAACATAATAAAATAACATTCATATTACTAAGAGCACCCTTAACAATAGTTGAAACCAATAAATTATTGTCATCTTTTTTAAGATACTCATAGTATTTCTTTTTATAAGTTTTTGTCATACCATCATTAATAGATAATGACGCAACATGAGGTGGGGGTATTAATGCTTTAATAGCCATTACATTAGAATACTTTCCTTTCTTTCCTTTAGTTGTAACATTATGTGATAATAATAAAAATTGAAATTTATTTGGGTCAAAATTTTTTAAAAAATCCCCAATAAATTCTTTTGAATTAATTCTAACTATACAACCCATGTTCCACACTCCTTTTAGTCATTATTAGTTAATCCCAGTTCCTCTTTTAATTTTTTCATTTCTTCACTTTCATCAGAATCATTTTCTTCAGTTGATTCTATTTTATCTGTTAAAATAGTTACACCATTGCCTAAATCATGAACAGATAATGAAGTAAATTCACATCCTCCATTTGATTCATCTACAGAGGATAAATTTTCATTATCATGTCGATTAGGTATTGTGCTACCATGTTCAGTAGGATTAAAAACAGTAATAGATAATGAGTCATTATCGCATTGGTATGTTGTCTCATCAGTCACTGATACTCCTACATTTCTACCTTCATATGCTTTTTCTAAATCATCTTTTTTATCAATGTTATAAGGATAATCAGATAAAATATCAATATCAACAATTACCCTTGAAATTGGTTCTTTATAAATATAACTAAGCTTCTCATTATCATCATGAGGAACAATATTTTTTACTGTTTCTTGAAGATATGTTTTAAGGTTTCTTAATACTTCTAATTGTTCTTCAGTTAAGATAGCTAGAATGTTATTATCTGTAAAAATTTCATCTTTACGTACATTAACATTAGATTGATTTAAATATTCCATCTCGTCTTCACTTAAGTTATTTCTTAATATTTCTAGATACTTATTTTTAGCTTTAATTGAAATAAAGAATAATTCATCAACTGGTACTTTCAAATATTCTAATAAAATTAATTCCTCTTCTGTAAAATCATCAGCATAATTTTTCATATTACACTCTGCTGTGTCTTTTTTCATGTCAGACCAAGAATTTTCCTGCCTTTTATCAATAACATCTATTGGGGATAAAATATTTTCAATTTTTATTACTGCGGGTTCATTCATATTACCTTTAATAAGTGGAATAGAATCTAGTGCTTCCAAATATTTATCATTAGCCTCATCGTAATCAAAATTATGAATATCTTTTTTCATGTTAGTTTCCTCCTTTTGTATATTAGATATAACTTCCTCTTTAGAGTCACTTTCTACTTCCATTAGAGGTTTAGTTAATTTATATGCCATTTGTTTGGCAATATAATTTTCATTTCTTTCAATTTCCATTGAAATTTTCTTTCTTAAATCAATGAATGTGTATTTCTTATTACATTTAGGACATTTTAAATCATGAAAATTATTGTCATAATCAACAAATTGGTTACAAACGGAACATAATAATTCATCCCCATTTATACGATAAATATAGGCAAAATCTAGTATTACTAAGTCACCATTATCTCTATACCCCCAATTTAAATAATTTCTAGGTACTGTTCCAACATCTCCTAATAAATAGGATTCTGCTAAAATTGATAAAATTGATTGAAGATTTCCTTTTTGTTCTATGAATTCTTCTTTACTTATAACAGTAATATACTCACATGCCAATATAAGTTCATTAGTTTCATATACTTTAATTACATAAGGTTGTAATTCATCTGACATTGTGAACTCATTTAAATTATCCTGAATACCCCATTTATCTAATGCTATTTTAAAGACATAGTTATCTATTAAAATAGCAAAACGATTGGTTCCTGGTCCTAATTCAACATAATCTAATTTATGTTTATTTAATACTTCAATCATTATATTAGTTTTTTGATTATTATCAGATATCTTAACCGATTTACACACATTATATAAATCTACTAATAATTGTTTGTTAAAGTATTCCAATATTCTACTTCGAATTATTTTTTTCATAATAACAAATCCTTTCGTTATTTTAATAAAATTTAAAGGTTCGATTTAATCATTCAAACCTAAATTACCTGATGTAAAATTTAACATATCTTCTTGAAAGTCTTCAAAACTATTATAATTATTATCAGTTACAACTCTTGTCATAAAATTATCATTTTTTTTATTTTTCTTTTTTCTTTTTTTATTTTCTCTGTCTTTTATCAATTTTGTAGCCCTTTTACTAACACCTTTCTCTTTCATAAGTTTAATAGAATTCCAGCCCATATCATTAAGATTTTGATAAACTCTTAATTCTTCAGCTGTGTCTCTAGTAACAAACCTTCCATTATAATGAATGACCTCATCCTGTTTAGTAGTATCTTGTATTTTATCAAAATAATTACCATTCATTAATTCATTCAGTTTAGGAATATATTCTTTTTGTTTAGACTGTTTAATTTTTTCTTTACTTTCAAAGAACTCAGCTAATAAATCTATGTTATGTATCGACTTTAATTTTTTATCTGGAATTGCTGTAACAGCACCATCTTTAATAATTTCTAAAACAACCTTATCGGTTATTTTAGAAGATTTAAATTCTTGTATCTCATCATTATTAATTAATAATAACTTATCAATAATTTCTTCATCAGGATAAAGATGTTTAGTTCTACTTAGAATAATCTTATTCTTTATTAAAAATTTATTGATAACATTGTTTCTCATTCTTGGTTTAGCTGGAATAAATTCATTAATCATATCATTTCTTATTTTAATCTTTAATATTTCTATACCACCATGTTTTTTAGCTAATTTATCCATATATTCATCATAAACCATCAAACCTACCATATAGTCATTTATGTTTTTATATCTTCTCCTAATCTTTTTAGCGGATTTTTCTAGTTCCGTAGAAGGTTCTTCAGAACCTCTATGATAATTATCACCAAAGTCATTTACATAAACTTCAAATAAAAATTCATTTTTATTAATTGAAACTTCCATCTAACCCTCACACTCCCAAATATTTCTTATTTATAATAATAATATATATTTTAATAATTAGATTATTAAATTAGCATTAGAGTTTAATTCTTAACTCTAATGCTAATTTAAATAAAACTATATCATCTTAGGTGCATATTGATTTTTAAAAGTTAAAATATTATCTATAACTAATTTAACCCATGTATCTAAATTAGGTTTATTTAGTAAGTCATCACTAATTTCTAGTACAACCAACTTATGTTTTTCCGGTTCACCAGTTTGAATCTTATTTATAATATCATTAATATCAGTAACTTGTATATGATATATTAAACCAAAATGTTCACTTTCAGTTAGTGTCATGTATCCATTATATGTAAAGCTTGGTAATAATGGTATTGGTAAATAGATATCATCTTTTAATATTAATTCTTCTTCTATCTCCCGCATAAGATTTTCTCTTAATATTGTAAATTGATTTTTAAGATAGCATGAACGCGTAAATTTAACATGACCTTGAATCATAGTTATTTTACTTTTCATTTTTCCATCAAGTGATTCTAAAAGAAGAATGTTTTTATTATCAGTTATATAACACGCTACTACTAATTGTTTATAAAGTAAGTCATATTCAGCTTTAAATCTAGGAATAAAAATAAAATCATCGTCTTCTAAAAAAGTTTTATCATTTTTAAATAAAGGTTTATTTTCATTAGAAAATACTTTAGTTACAATATTCATATCCTCATCATACTCTTTTGATTGAAGTGAAAGACCATTATGTGGATGAACTAAGCCGACTAAAGAGTTCATTCTTCTTATTTCATCATATTCAATATAATTTTTATTATCATTCATAGCTTTTATATTAAATTTACTAGGTATACAAACTAATTGTTCTAAATTTTTAGAATCATTATATAAATGAGCTTCAATAGAATTTTTTATTCTTTTATAGTCATCTGACTTTATTGGATAATTAAATAAATCTTCTGCAAGATATTGTAAGTTCCCTCTCACCTCATATAACACTCCCTCATATTTTTTATTATTTAGGTGTTCCTTCTTGATTAATTTTATACTTTTTATAAGCTTCTTTAATAGCTCTATCACACTCTTTATTATTTAAATATGCTCCTAAAAAATCTTCATAACTAATATCACATTTATTAAATTTATTAAAATACTTATGCTGTTGATATGTTTTATATAAAGGCATATGTGAATTAATATGAAATATTCTTACTTTTTTTAACTTATTTAATAATTTAAAAGCTTTAATAATATATTCTTGATTAGCCACTATAGTTAGCTTTGATGTATATAACACTCCTTCAACAGAAGTTTTTAACCAATTATATATCCATTCTGTTAATGATTTTACACATAATAAAGAATCAGTATATAGTTCAATTGTATAATTATCAATTTTACTTACAGAGATATATTCATTTACTAATTCTAAAGATTTTTGTATAGAGTAAATTTCAGCAAAATTATTAGTTTTATCTTCAACAATTATTTCATCCTTAAGTAATAACTCATCATCTTTAAATATTCTATATGAAGAAACCGCTGTAAATTTCTTATTGCTCTTTTTAAATCCACCACCATCTGTAAATATTCTTATTTTCATTTTTACACCCCCTCATATTTTTTTTACATTTTATTTATATTTTTTTAAACAAATATATAATGGGATTGTGGAAACAAAACCACATACTTTCATTACATCCTTACCTCCTTTATTTATATATTTCCTTACTAGAAGAAACGGGCTCTTCTAGTAAGGAAACTATCTTATCGTTGTTTATGAAGCATCTTCAATAATTTGTGGAAAGGTAAATCCTTTTATTTCAAGATAAATATATTTTTTCTCTAAAATACTCATATCAGGTTCACTAAGTTCTTTAGATATTTTAAATTTAGCTTCAAGTAATGATAATAAATCTTTAGATATATACTTTTCATATTCTTCAATAAAAGATACAAAATTACCAAATAGATTTTGTAAAGGTATAAATAATTTACCGTTATGAACTAATTCATGAACTGTAACACATAACGGTATTAAACCTACAGTATTTTTATAATGAAGTAGTACAACCTCTTCAGCTATTAATAAAGGGATTATATCTTTTTCCTCATTAACCCATTTATCTAAAACTATTTGTGTTAAATCAAATAAAGTAAATGGCTCATGATGAATCTCAATAGAAATTTTTTTGGTATTCTTATTATTAATATTGTTAAAAAAAGAACATAAAGTCATATCAATTTCATCTCTTAAGTATTGTATATATTGTTTATATTCCATCGAGCTTCGAACTATTCTTTCAATAGTTTTTATAAGCTTAATTTTATCCTTCTCATTCATAATAATAACATTACGAGTTGTTGTCGGTATTTCATTTATTTTTACATATTCAATTTTATTCTTATTTTCATAATTATCAATTTTAGGCATTCTCATTTTTTATCACTCTCCATTTCTTATATTTTCTTTATTTAATTGTTGAAAATAAGAAATAAGAGTGATAAAATATTAATATCGTCTTTCAATAAATTCCATTATCATTTTTTCTCTATCTAAATAAGAAAATTCACTTTCTTCTATTCCGTAATCTTCATCCATTATTATCTTGAGTATATTCATAAATTTTTTAATAGTTTTTTTAACTTTATGTCTTTCATTATCACTAAGATTAAAAAATTTAATAATTTCTTTCAAATCAATAATAGAAATTTCTAAATCTATTAAAAACTGATGAAATGATTCAGCAAATGCGGTTTCTTCATATTCAAAAACAGGAATATTATCATCGAAGCATATAAGTTCATATGATGAAAAATTACTTAATTCTTCAATACATGATCTATGTAATTTATTTTTTTTAACTTTTTTTATCTTATAATGTTTTTTACCCCTTTTCTCTAAAAATAAGTCTACTAATTTTTTTTTATCACTATGACCTAAAAACATTCCTGATTTTTTATTAAGAAAAAAATATATAAACATATTAATCACTTCTTTCCAACCTTTAACTTATTTTTATCTTCTTTTAATATTTTTTTAACTTTTAAATATTTATTTATGTCTTTAATAGATTTACTTTTTTTCATACCTTTAGTATGTTTATTAATTATATCAATTAACTCTTTATCCTGAAATTCATCATTAAAAAATTTAGTGAAATATTTAAATCTTTCACATACACCATCTACTTTATCAACAAATTCATCTATAATAATACTTTTATTATCAATCATAGGCCCTCATCTCCCATACTAAAAATATAATAAAGGTGTAAAGTATTTTTACTTTACACCTTTATTATATTTAACTATTTAAATATTCTTGTAATATACCAATTATACTGGTAAAAACTTTATCATTTTTTATTATAAATCCGGCAGCTTTAGCATGTCCTCCACCACCAAAATGTTTCTCAGCCCATTTACCTAAATGGACATCATTTTCATTACTCCTTAAATCAACCTTACCCGATGTTAAATCAATCATTAGTGCAACATCAATTTCAGGATATTTTTCACATATTTTATTACCTAAAATACTAATAAAATCTGTAAATGAATTAATAAATACAATACCGGCCACATACCCTTTAATTTCAGCTATATGAACTTTTTCTAATTTCTTTTCAATAAATATTTCTTCTTTCTGTTTTATTCTATTTACTAGTATTTGTAATTCTGGATCAATCAAATCTTCCTGGTTTTTAATACTAACCTTCATACTATTTTTAAAGAGTTCTAATCCTAACAAACTACACGCTATACTTAAATCATAGGCTTCAAAATTATTCTTTTTATACCATCTATAAGTATCATATTCAGTTACAAGGTAAATAAATTTATGCAATTTCCAATAAGTTCTACTGAATAATACACTATCAATCATATTTTTTTTATAATATTCCCCTATCAATTCAGTCCCTGATGTTAATATACCAACCCTTTCACTTATTACTTCGGCCCAGGAATAACGATTTAAAAACTTGTTTGTATCGTGGTGATCTCTTAAAACTATTTCAAAGTCAGGTCTATTACTTATGTATAAATCTATAAGTTTAGCTGTTTCTAATGGAACACCCATATCAGTAATAATTAATTTATCGAATTTATCAGCATGATTATTTAAAAAATCCTGAACTATTGTTCCTATTTTGAGTCTATCTACAAATCTAGTATACACTTTATTACCTAGTGCTTCTTCAAATATTTCAATAACTACACCACAACCAGCACCATCTAGATCCCTATCAGTAAAAGATTGAACATTCATTATTCAACATCTCCCTATAATTATATTTTTTATCCTTATTTGAATAATATATAAATGAAGAAGATGAAGATTTTATTCTCCATCTTCTTTATAAAATTATTCACTTGTTGTTTCGTCTGTTTGAGTTTGAAGTATTGTAACTCCTTCGAGTAATACATTATTAAATTTTTCTTTAACAATGAAGTTTTGAATATTAATATATATCCAATCCTCAACATCACCGTATATCATTGATAACTGTTCCTTTGTATTTTCTGATAAAGTATTTAAAACAGTTTCAATTGCACCTGTGGTAATATCATTAATTTCCTCTTCTGTTAATTTTCCATCCGAAGCGGCAACTTTTAATTTACCAACAGTAGTTTGGTTTAAAGAAATTACAACCTTGCGAATTATATCTAAGGCGTTGTCAATATATTTATTAACTTTTTCATTTTTAACACTGTCTTTAACATTATTAATTTTTATATTCATAAATGAAGATAGTTGTGCTCCCAATACTGTAATAAGAATAGATATAATACCTAAAATTAATTGTGTGATTGAGACATTGTTTACTTCCATAATAATAAACCCCCTTTTTATTTTTTAATTAGTTGTTTATTATATATTTTTAAATTTATTTTTTACTTCTTCCATTTTACCACATGTTAAACTACCTTCTTTACATTTACCTTTGACACATGGGGGTTCAGCCTCTTCGAATAATAGCTTTGATATTTTTTTCAATTCAATAACTTTCTTAGTTGAATTTTCTCTTATTTCTGTTGCAGCTGTCATACATAACCTATCTTTTAACATTTCAACATCATCTCTTGCATTATTACTGATAAAATATTTTATCATATCACAATTAAGTAGCATTGATAGAGGTAAATCTTTACCATATTTGATATACATATCAATTCTAAATTTTTGTATGTCGTAAATTAATTGTTTATATGAATCAATAAAAATAGAATTTCTTATTGATTCAGGAATATAAAATTCTCTATTGATATTATCAAGAATGATGTTTAATAAATCTTCCCTTACTATAGTAGGAATTCTATGTCTTATTTGTTGATGATATGATGATAAACTACATGACAATAAGAAAGAACTTCTACAATGTTCAGCTATACCTTTATGACCATATCCAAGAACCCTATCTATAACTTTTACTAATTCATCTTGATTATTTTCATATTTATCTGCAAATGCTTCAGTTGGTGATTGTTGTGTGCTTGTAAGTGCTGCTAATCCAACATTTTCATTAGCATGTAAGGAAAATGATGAATTTAATGATACACAATCACCTGTTGTAGTAATATTATTAAAAAGGTATGTTTTATATCCATCTAATATATTAGAATCATATGTTGTTTCTCTTTTAAAATCTTCAATTGTTAGTCCAAAAAGGTTTAATAAAACTTTTTTTATTATTAAATTAATAAGCTCATCATTAATATGTTTATACTCAGCAAGATAAAATAACATATCAATTAATTTATCTCCAGTTAAAGATATACTAATATTTGTCTTAGTTGCTAAAGGTAAACTATATCGAGCATCTTCAAAAGTAATACCATGTTTAAAATCTTCCACTTTAGGTCTACCTTTACAACCTTCTTTAACTTCACTCATTTTTGAATATAAACTAAAACACTCTTCTATTAAAAAATGCGCCTTATTAGTATCTTCTTCATCAAATCCTTTTAGTTTATTATATGCATCTGAATTCATTTGAACATATCTTTGACTTTGTTGAACATATGAATCTTTACACTCACAAATTAATGTACTTTGTACTCTATTAATCCCTTCTAATATAAAAAAAATATTTGTGAATTTTAATAACTCACGTAATTCACTCATACAAGGTTTAATATTATTATCACTTATTAATTCTTTAATAGTTAATAATCCATCTGTATTTACAACTGTTACTTCCATTTTCTCATTACCCCTTTTATTTTTTATTTTAACTATTTAATTAGTTAGTATTCCTTAAAATTGTAATAATTCTATATGCTTCAATTCTATCACTATTTTTTTCTTCCTCACTTAATTTTTCATAACATGTATCTATTTGTCTAGCCCATCTTTCGACAAATTCTTGAGGGATAGTAAGTGAGCCATTTTCATTTGTAATACATTTAGTAAATAAATATTCCATCCAACCGGACCACATCTGATGACATAAATCAGATAAAGTTTCTTTTATTTTATATGAATTTTCTCTCATTTCATCAAAACTAATTTTATTAATAATTTCCTTGTTATCAATATTTAAAAACCCAATAATTTCACTATAAATTTTACACTTATCAAATTCTTTTAAACTAAAAGAAAATTCTCTTTTTCCTTCCAATAAATTAATAATTCTTTTTCTTTCCTCTTTAACACCTTTTTCTTTGTTAATTTGAGCAAATTCTTTTAATGTATCAATACGTTGTTTTTCACACCAAATAGGTTCTGGTTCATATAATGATAATAAAATCTTACCATTATCTTTTAATTTTTCTATTTCTGAATTAATTAAATCATTAATTTGAATTAATGGAATATTTACATCTTTTAATAAGTTAATAGCCTCAATGTCATTATAAAGTTCATCATATATAACTCTTTTAATACCTTTATGAAAAATTATTTTAGCACATAAAAAACATGGTGAACAGTTAACAAATAAATCACCATCACGTGCATTATCACCAGCTTTATCTAAAGCTTGAAATTCAGCATGTATTGAATTACAAATATCTGCTCTGGCACCAGAAGATATATTTTCTTTTTTTCTTCTACATATATCTTTACAATTAATAGTGTAGTTATGAGCTTCTGCAATAATCTTATCATTTTTTACAATAACACAACCAACTTTTCTACTTAAACATGTAGAATTTTTAGATAGTTTATATGCTCTAGCCATATATTCACTATATTTTAATTTTATTAAAGCACTTTCTTTTCGATGTAAAAAACAATCTAATTTTTTTGATTTATAAATACCACTACAATCCATTTGATGTAATTGGAAACAAGTTTGACATTCTTCATGTAAACTATTATTTTCATTTTTCATACAGTTCACTCCTTTAGATTTTTTTTCTTAAAGATTTCCATATTATTAATATAAAGACATTATATATTCATATGAGTTTATATCTACACCACCGACATTTTTCTATTAAATAATAATTTTCAATATCATTTCCAATAATAAATACCTTTCTTTTTTATTATTTAAGTAATTTTAATATCCTGGATATATCTTATATAATCCTTAACACTAAATAATATTAAATTTACTATTAATAACTTTAATTATTTTTTCAGTTATTTCTTCTCTACTTAACATTTTATACTTATCATTTTCAGACATACAATCAATTCGTTCCCAGCCACATAAATGGATGAGAGTATCTTTTATTCTATTTACAGCATATTGATGTTCTTTCTTTTCATGAATGTCATTTATATCTTTAATGTTTTCCCCACTACGACTTTCTATATTCTGTATAACCTGTCTTATGTTAACATCTAAAAATATAACTAAATCCGGCTTAGGTAATTTAAATACCCCGTACTCAATAGATTGAATCCAATCAACATATGAATATATTTCTCTTGCCATATTATTTAGTTGTAAGTTAGCAGACATATGTAATATATTAGAAGTTGTATATCTATCACAAATTATATTAAGCCCTTCTGTCAATTCCTCAAAATAACTTTTAACACCATTTTTTTTATTGAATATAGTGTATATTCTATCAACAGTATAAAAACTAGATGTTTGTTTAATATATGATAATATATTAAACCCATCATTCCTAATAAACATACCTTCTAAATATTTCCTAACTAAATAAGATGAATCATCTTTATAATTCGGAAATGATAATAATTCAGTTTTAAATGATAAGGAATTTAATAAATTAGTTAATAATTTGGATTGGGTTTCTTTACCTGACCCATCAACACCTTCAATAACAATTAGTTTACCTTTCATTTTTTACCTCCTTTTTTGGAAAAAAATAATTATAATATAGTTATCAAAAAAATTAAAAATTACTATTATAGTAATTTTTATAATGGTTTATTTATATTAGTTCATCTACACTAAAATATTTAATCTATTCATTCTATTTAATTTTCTATTAAATTCAATTATATAATATTTATAATAATCATTTTGGATGTGTGTTTCTTTATTTAATAATGCTTTTCTTATAAATTCTAAAGCTTCTTCTTTAGTTTCAAATAATTTTGGATTATAATTATAAGACAATTTTTTAAAATTCAATTCATTTTTATAGATGTATAACTTAGCTTGTAATACTTTACATATAGAAAAACTAATAACAGGATAACCCTCAGTATAAAATATTTGTTCAATCATATAATAATTATCCATTATTCAACAACTTCTTTCTATTTATACTTAATAAATAAATCTGATATATTAGTTTTAAAAATATAAAATATAAATTGTTTGATATCTAAAAGAATACTAATTCTTTTAGGTTTATTAATTCTTCTTAATAATTTAATTACTTTATCAATATTATTTTTATCTTTATTAGATATAATAGATAAATAATCTTTTATTAATAAAAGATTATTTATACTATCTGTTATTCTACATGTAAATTCATCTATACTATTATTAACAATATTTAGTTCTTCTGATGTGAGTATAAATTCATCAAATTCATTTAGCATTAATTCACTAAATGAATTTGTTAACTTTATTATTTCCTTTTTATTTGATATTTTACTAATATCAAATTCATTTATATTTTTTAAAAGAATATATCTAATAATAAAATCTCTATCTTCTGATATAGCTATTATTTTTTTATTAATATTTTTAAGTACATAAAGTTTCATATCCATACTCCTTAAAAAATATAAATTATTTACTTATAATATTAAATAAAACAGAATCATTCATGATTAAATTTATTTTATTAGACAATTCAAATATTTTTTGAAAATCACTTTCCTTAATCAATTTAATTTTTATAACAAACCTATCATTTTCATCTTCATAATAAAGAAAATCATATGATAATATTATAGCAGATAAATATTCCTTAGTTATTGTATCAATAGAATCATATAAAGTATCAATATTAATTGCGCTTTGTATATAATTTTCTAAAAATATTATTTGAACTTTATCTAAAAATTTTACATTTATCGGATACTCTATTATTATATCTTTAACTATTAATGATATTTCATCTTCCTCATTTTCAAACCTGTATTTATAAAAAGATTCTTCTGTTATGTTATTAATTATAAAGTCTTTCATAAAAATATCAAAATTAAGTATATAAAAATTTTTAAATTCTGATATTTTTCTAATTAATTTCATATCATTTTTATTTTCTTTTACATATTTATGTAGTTCTTTAAAACTAAAACTCTTTCCTGATCGTTTTTCCATTTGTTCTTTTTCTAAAATACATATAGTTTTTTTAGCTAACCAATTTAAAAACTTTCCTTTGATATTTAACATTTTCCATCCTCCATTTTTTTATTTTTTATAATTGACTCTATATTAGAATCATATTCAGATAGTATTCTATAAAATTCACTTATTTGAGTAAATACAAATGGTATTGTTATTTTAATACTATCCACTACTTCTATTTCTATATCTAAAGCTAATAAATCATATTTATTAAATATTGATTCTTGTTTTCCTTCTAATAAATCAATAGATAATATTTTAGATATATGGTCTTTAATATAAGTCAGTATAAAATGTTGTTCTATATTATTATATATTTTAATACTAATGTAATTAAATGATATATTAAAATCTATATTTATACCATAGGTGATTGTATTACCTGATATAATTTTATCTATTCTTATATCATGAATTTTTTCATTAATAATTTTTTTGATTGTATTTATATCAATCTTTGTTTCATAATTAACATTCATTAAATAACTTAAATATGATATAATACATTTAATATCTTTTTCTGTTCTATCTATTTTGGTATTATATTTTAAATTATCGATTAAATTATCTCTTGAAAAAATTTCTAAATTATTTGTATTAACTAATTTTTTTAATTCTTCTTTAATACTCATTATTAATTTACAACTCCTTTTAATGTAATATCACTATTGAACTATAGTCAATAAAGTTTACTTTAATTAAAAATTTAATATAATACTTTTTATTAATAAAACCTACTTCTATTTCTTCTATTATAGAATTACCCCCTTTATCTTTTAATATATTATTGATTATTTCAATAGTTGGATATTCATTATATAATATATAATCTCGTATTAATGTAATTGATCTATTTAATAAAATATTATTTACTATATTAGTTTCTTCACTAATTGGAAATAATATTTCTAAGCCTATTAAATAACCATCTGGTGTTTGTATTATTTTTATATCCTCTTCTTTTGTTTTTCCTAGATTGATAAAGAAATTTTTAATCAAATTACTCTTAATATTATATATAATATTATTATATAAAGAATTTATTAATAAATCATTGTTACTAGTATTTTTTATATTCATATTATCCTCCTCTTATTTTAAGTTATTTATATATTTTTATATAATATATTGTAACTTAATAAATAATATATAAATAAAATTTAGTATAAAGATATTATATCTTCTATTATGAAAATATAAGCTTTATACTAAATTTGAAATTATTTTTTTATATAAAAAAATAGTGTAGGTCCCTCTCCGATGGGATATTCTCAAGGGAGCAATAGGGTGCTTCGTTATATATTAGTATAATTATTCTTCATTTATGAGATTTTGGAGACAAACTAAATTTATAATTGTATTATTGTATGTTTGCATAAGAGTGTTTTTTTCATTTATATCTTTAATGTTATGCTTTATTTATATAACTTATTTATATATAGTATATTTATTAATATTACTATTTAAAATTTATTTAAAATTAATGAACTTTATCTTCGTAATATTCTTACGTTTAATTCTTTGTTGTTAATTTTAAATTAATCTTTTAGATTAATTGTTATTCTTTCCCTATTGCCCTTGAGCGATTTTCAATTATTACTTGTTCACACAAGTAATAATCTCAATCTTGGCCTACAATTCACTCTCGTGAACGCCACCTTGATCCAAAATCGTCAATTTAAATTACGTAATGACATATCATTACAAATATAATTTATAATAACGATTTTGTGCACCCCTATATTAAATCAAACATAAAGATGCATTTAATTATATGTTTATTTAAATTATTTTTTATTTGATAAAAATTTAATAAAAAATAAAACCATTGTCATCAAATAATTTCATCATATTATTAATAAATTTTCTAGTCATTTTATCTTTTATTTCATAATTATTTTTAAAATATACAATGAAAATCATTGATAAATTTTTACTATAATTATCTTGTAGTATTTCTCTAAAAGTTTTTCTCCTATTATTTTGAGATGTTTCATCCCAATTTTTTATTATTGAATATGAATATAAACCTAATTTTCTTTTACTTTTAGAAAAACCAGCTAAATGTCTAGAAAATATATAATTAGTATTAATATCACTATTCATTAATTTAAATTTATCAACTAGATTAATATAACTATTTAAATAATAAGGTTTCTTTTTAATATTAACTATATTGAATGTAAAAAAGATTTCATTTAAATCTGATTGAGAAATAATTTTTTTATTTAAAATAATACTATCTTCTATTATATATTTAGGATAGAAAAAACGTAAAACAGATAAGAAATTATCTAAAGATAAATCAATAATAGGTTCACCTATTTCTTTTGATTGTAAATTTATCTTAAATAATTTTTTATATTCATTGTCTTTAAATAAAGTAAAATAACGATTATTATTTAAATCCACATGACTAATCATATTATCATTTTTATTTATTAAATATTTATCATTCATAAATAAATGAATAAATTCAATATCTCTTAATAAAGAATTAAATATAACATCTAAAGAAGGTAAACTATCTTTTAATGGCATTATAGTTATTTTATTATCTTTAATTGTATATCTCCACCATGTATAAGTTCTTCTAGTTAATCTTTTATAAGTAACAACTCTATCTAATATTGGATGTGTAAAATTCATAATAAAACACTCCTATTAATTTTATAATAATATTTCCTTTGAATCTAATATATACATCATATGAATAAATTGAGATATTATCTCTCCAAGTAATTCACAATACATTTCCTCATCTTTCCAATAATAATTATTATTTACACAATTTAATGTATCTATTTTACTAATTTTTCTTATATATTGAAATATAGCATGACCACATTCATGTGTAATTATATTTATATTACATTTTTCTATAGGAATGAGCACTTCTCCAATTTTATTTAATGGGATATTACCTTTATATATCTCTAAGTCTCTACATATTGCGTTAAAATCACATTTTTCATATCCTCCCGTACTATTATAATAATTATACATTGAATCATGAGAATTAAATATAAATACTTCATAATATTTATCAGTTTTTTTAATATGATGTGGATATATTCCAAATACTTTAATTAATCCATCAATAACCATTTATAAACCACCCTATTATAAAAAAAATAAAGAACTTATTAGAAAGTTCTTTATAAACTAAAAAGTTAATATATATTATTCCATATATTTATAGCTCTCAATCGTAATTCCATTGAAATATTAAAGAAGTAGGAATCACTTAAATTTTCTTTAAATAAATTGAGGTATTTAATTAAACCATTTTTCATATTACACATAAGAACCCATTGGTCTGCTGTAATTTCTCTCTGTATTGAAGAACTAAAATTTTTAGATAATTTAACACTATCATCTAAAGATGGAATTTTCTTATTTATTTCCATCCATTCAACTAACTCAGGAATTGCTAAACCTTCTACATTCATTTCAATATGGCCAATTTCATGGGCTATTATTACATAAGCAACTTCTAAATCACTAAAAAACTTTATTACATCATATACCAATATGATATAATCATAATTTACTTTATTTGCTTCAAATATTGTAGTCAATACCCTACTATCGATAATGTCTGTATCAATATACTTGGTATCTTCGATTAAATGCTCAGCAATTAATCTTTCCTTATTTTCAACCAATAATAACCTTAAGGATGTTTTAAAGAAACTACTATTTAATATCATTCCATTATCAGGATTATTGGGTAAATTAAGTTCTATTGCTAATTGTTGTAATTGATTCATACTATTTCTCCCCCTAATTAATATATCATTATTTGATATATTATAATAAGTATATTTATTCCCCCTATTAGTGGAATAATATTTATTACTATATTAATAATATATACTTAATATTAATAGAAATACTAAAAAAATAAATACCTATATAATTGTAACATATACATTTATTATTTATTCAACTTCATTAAATTTAATATCTACTGCTATATAATCAGTTCCATTTTCAATAACTTTATAAACTGTACCAGAACATATGGTATATAGCTTTTTTACCACTTCTTTAAAGTATTCATCTCTATTTTTATAACTAAAAGCAGAATGATCTGAATACAAAACATCCTTATATGATAATCTTTTTATATTAATATAACCTTTATAAAAAAAAATATAAAGGTTGTTAAATATTTAACAACCTTTATTAATAAATTATCATACACTATTATTTATAGTTTAAATCACCTTCTTCCTGCTCTTCAATTGGAATAGGACAAGGTACAAAATAGCTCTCATTAAGAGTATGGATATTTAAACCCTTACATAAAAATTTACCACGTTGTCTAGCTGAAGGGATATTTACAAATTCAATAATTTTAAAACCGGAACGTAGAAGTTTCAATGCATAATTTATAGGAGCGACAATACCTATAACTTTACATTTTGTAACCTCTTCTATCTGTTCAACAATATTATCATTAAAGATAATAGTGTGCTTTTCATGACTTGTAATACCCACACATTGCAAAGTGGCAATCTGCCCATTAGTTAATTCATGTTGACTAAACCAATGGAGTTTTTTCAAATTCATAGAGTCAATACAATTATTAAATGGTTTACTACAATCTTTTTGAAACTTACTACATATAAACATTTTTTATCCCCCTTATTTTTTATTTAGGTTTAATAGTTAAATAATTTTTATCTATTCTACATTTATTTATTTTGGTTGTTAAATTATATTTATCACTATCACTACAACGATAAATATAATACACAACATTTTCTAAAGAGGCTCTTTTTTCAGCCTCTATTAAAACTTCACATAAATCAGTAGAAGAAACATTTTTCTTTCTTCTATAATTTTTACCTAATAAAGAGAACTTTATTTAAATCACCCCTATATTATTATATTACTTTATAATATATATTTATAAGGGTTAAATAAACTAAAATTAAAGTGATAAAATTTTTAAATAATTTTCAAAAGATTTATGATCTAATAATAAAGCTAAGTTATCAAAATTATTATTAATAATATCCGTTAATTTCCAATCATCTATACGAATATTATAAAAAGTTCTAGAATACAATACAAAATCAGCATAATCACCTTTTTTAAGACTATCTAAAGATATAATTTCTGTACTAAAATTATGAAAAGATAAACCGTTAATATTATCATTAATTTTACTCATAGATAAAGATGTAAATCTACTAAGTAAAATATTTGCAAGTTTACTACTACATTCAGGTATATATTTTATTTCTCGTTTACTGAGTTTCATTTCTCCACTAATACATAATTGATTTTCATTACTAAAAACAACTTTAGTATTTCTAATATACATTGAATTCACTCCTATTCCTCTATTTTATTTTTCATTATAATAATATATATTCTTATTCATTAATATTTTTTTCTTCCTATGTACATTATTAGACCATAATACCCACCTGTCATTCTTTTTGGTTCTTTTATATATAGATCATTTAATGCAATAATTTCAAAATCACTAAAATATTTTTTCATTTCATTTTTAGTAATAGGTATTTGTTTAAAATTTAAATAATTAATATCATTTTTTGATAATTCCTTATTTGATAACATTTTATTTTTTTGATTAATATTAAATATTGGATCATTTTCAGAAAGTGTATTAATAAGAACTATCCCATTATAAATTAAACCATTCTTAATATTATTTATAAGTTTTTCAATATTATTTTTTGATAAATAAGATATTGTCATTGAGCATATAATTAATGAATATGTATTTATAGGTATATTAAAAGATGTTATATCCTCTGTTTTAAATACACATCTAGAATTACGATATTTGTTTTCAAGTTCCTTAATTATAACATTAGATATATCTATACCTTCAATTGAAAATCCATTTTTTAATAGAAAATCTACGTTTCTACCAATACCTATTCCTAATTCAAGTACTTTTCCTATAGGAATATATTTTAAATATTCTTGTAATAATATATCTGGAATAGGCTCAAAATAATGATTCCCAGTAGTATAAATATTGTTATAATGGTTTTTAATATTATTTATTTCATTTCCATCTGATAATGAAAACATTGAAAACAGCTCCTTTTAAATTAAATTTTTTTCTCTAATTAAAAGTTGTTGAACAAATAATTAATGACTAATTTTATTAAATTTTTCAGGAGGTTATTGATGACAAATGGTTGGACATCTGCTCAATAATAACAAACCTTTAACCTTACTTAATTCTAAGTTATTAATTTAGAATGTAAGGATTATTTTTTACCACACTCGTATGAGTAAAATACCTGTTCACCAACATCTTTATAATAAAAAATTATAAGGAAGGGTTGGTGAACAGGTTTTGATTTTTATTTCAGATATACCTCATCTTAAGACTTATAAACAAAAAGTTTTACTACCTAAAGATGAAAAATACCCTAGTATTAATAGTGTTGTTTTTATCAATAATAATACTATAGAATCTTCTATAGAGTTATTAAAACATGAATTTATTAAAAATAGTAGTATGTATCATTTTTATTTTATGGACCAAATTTATAGTGGTAAATTATTTAATAGAACATTTAGGATTTTATACCGTAAAGAAAGAACTGATATTTATACTAATATAGAAAAACAAGTTAGATTTATACAAACAGTTACAGATTTACCATCAGTAAATAAAAAAAATATATATGTTGATTTAATAAAACATAATACTTTATTTTTTGAATTAAGTAAGAAAGTTAATTTTGGAGTTAGAATTAAAAATTATATAAGTTATTTAGATAACTTAATTAATAATAGTCATTTTAATCAATACAAATATAAAACAATTTGTATTGATATTAATAGTTGGATTAACGACGTGGGAACCCAAATAAAAGGTAAATTAAATTTTGATAATCCTATATTTATTATTTATTACTGTATGTATAAATATTTTGATAAATTTATAGAATTAGGAAATATTAATATTATCTTTTATACTAATGATAGTGTATTAAGATTAAATCCATCATTATGTGATAAAAATTCATATTCATTATTTAAGAAAGAGATTATGAAATCATCTCCTAAAAGTTTATTGGATATGGATGAAGAAAATATTGAAAAAATATTAAAAAGAAAAGAAATTGCAGATAAAATGATAGGATATCTTAATGACCAACATAGATTTATTGGTGATAATAAAACTGAACAAGATGATGAATTTGAAAATAGTATTGAAGAAAAAGTTGATGAAATAATTGATGCTAATAAATTAGATGATTCTAATAGTGAAGAAATATATAATAAAGTTTCATCTACTATTATTAATGATAATGAAATTATAAAAAAAATTCATATGTTGAATCAGGAGAAAAAAGTTGGTAGAAGTACAGCTTCTATTAAAAGGGATGAAGAATTAAGAAATAAGCAGAAAGAAATAATAGAAGATAAAATGGGAATATATATAGATAATATATATGAAACTACTAATAAAGAACAACTCGATATTCCTAAATTTGATGTTTCTGATAAAGTTAATACTACTAATAAAAATATAACTACTATAAGATATCCTCATTTTGAAAAGGCATATAATGAAGTTCTTCATGAAAAAGATTTACTTAATAATATAAAGTTTTTAAATGAAAAATCTATTCCAGTTTACATCAGGAACATAGAACACATTGATTCTTCTGATGAATTAAATTTAAAAGAAACATATACCTTTGAATTAGAAGATGAAAATAGAGTTAGACATAAATTAAAATTCGATGTACCTAAATTTATAGATGATAAATTTCTATATTTAGGTGGAAATAAAAAGATTATTATGAAGCAATTATTTATGAAACCTGTTGTTAAAACAGGTCCTGACGAAGTACAAATTTGTACTAATTATAATAAGATGTTTATTAGACGTTATGGTACTAAAATATCATCTAAAATAGAAAAAATGAGAAAATTATTATATGAACAAAAAGAAGGTATTAAAGTTAAATATGGTAATAATTTATCTAGTAATAATAAATATAATACTACTATAGAATATGATGAATTATCTAAAAGCTTTACTTATATTCGTATAGGTAAAACTGAATTTTATTTTAATCAAGATGATGTTATTAATATGATTACAGATAAAAAAATAAAACTTAATGAAAATGAATTATTAATAGGTTTTCATGATAATGGTAAAACACCAATACCTATTATAGTTGATATAAATACTCAAAGAATCGGTACATCTTTTGATATAGTTGGTTATATACTTTCTATGTTGACTCAAGGTTTAGTACAAGATTTTGATGATATTAAAAGTGGTAAAAAATTCGTATATACTAGAGCTTATATAATGCAAAAACATGTCCCTGTAATTTTATTAATTTCATTTCTAGAAGGTTTATCTACAGTAATAAAGAAAGCTAATATAAAACATTACTTTTCAGATAAGAGACCTAAAGACATAACTAGTAATGAGGGAATAATTCAATTTAGTGATGGGTACTTAATTTATGATAAGTATCCATTTGAAAACTCTTTATTAATGAATGCATTTGCCGATATTCCTACTAAAACTTTTGAATATAGTGAATTTGATTCAAAAGATGTTTATTTATCTTTATTTGATACTCTTTATAATAGTAGAATAATTGGTAATGCTTTTCTTAATTCATATGAATTTTTAATTGATCCTATTACAAGAGAAGTGTTACAAGATTTAAATTATCCAACTGATTATGTTTCTTTAGTTCTATATGCAAATTCATTATTGGCAACTAATTCGTATATTAAAGAGAATAATATGAATCTTTATAGAATAAGATCAAATGAATTAGTTAATGCTTTAATATATAAAGAAGTTGCTAACGCTTATATTAAATATAGAACTACTTCTTTAAATAATAATCCGGTTAAAATATCTGTACCTCAAGATATCATTATTAAAAAATTACTGGTTGCACAGACCGTGGAAGACTACAGCACATTAAATCCTATTGTTGAAGTTGAGAAATCAAGAGTTATTACACCAAAAGGTCATTCAGGTATGAACTTGGATGAAGCCTATACACAAGATAAAAGGTCATATGATAAAACAATGTTAGGTATTTTAGCAATGTCAACTTCACCAGATTCTTCATGTGGTGTAACCAGACAATTAACCTTAGAACCCAATATAAAAAATCCAAGAGGGTATATTGATATAAATGATGATAGACTTGATAAATTAAAAGATGTGAATTTATTTTCTCCAGCTGAATTATTGTCTCCTTTAGGAAATACACGGGATGAGTTGCTATTGTCCCACTATATAGAAATATATAGTTAAAAACTCTTCTAATTGTCGGGGACATCCTTATTGCTCTTATTACCAAATTATATTAGTAATAATATAATGGCTTAATCTAATCAATTAAGGTATGGTAACAAGATAAGAGATTGGGTAATCCGCAGCCAAGTCTCATAGTATAAAAAAATAAAAAGAGTTAAAAATTATAACTCTTTTAAATTAATTTTAACAATATTCTTTACCTTTTATTACATGACAAAGATAGTTATGGATATCACGAAGTTCTCTTCTAATATATAATTTATGTATTTCTCCAGTACCATCATATAATTCATCATATAATAAGAAGGTTTCTTCGATATAATATCTAAAAAGTTCTAAATTTTTACGAGTAACAAATTCATCTGTTGCTCTTTCTTCGTTATTGTTATATTGCTTTAAGTCATTGGTGAATCTTTGTTCAAAGAACTTTTTAGTTATTTCTATAGATTCTTTGGAGATACAATCTGGATCTAATTCTTTGATACCATTCATTAAAATATCTTTGTAGGTAACTGACATAAAAATCATTCCTTTCTTTTTTATATTATATAAATAATATATAAATGAAAAATAAAATTATACTATGAGAAAGGTTCAAAGACTATCGAAAGCATGTTTATTATTTAATAAACAGAAGTGAGTAGAGTAGGGGAAACCCCAAACGGAGAGCATCTAAACACGTAATGGTGAAGATGATGATATAGTCTGTCACTTATGGAAATCATAGGTGGTTTCTGGATAGCATAAGAACAGCGATGAGTGTAAAACAATCAAAACATATAGTTCCAGTAATAAAACAATCACCAGTTTTATTATCCAATGGAGTTGAACAAGTTATTCATTATCATTTGTCAGACGACTTTACAGTTGTAGCTAAAGATGATGGTGAAGTCGTTGAAATAAATAAAGAAACTGGTTTAGTTATTATTAAATATAAAAATGGTGAAACGAAAGCAATTGATACAAGTCCAAGAGTAGTAAAAAATGGTAAACTAAATGCCCATTTATATGGTGACATATAAGTGAATCTTCTTTAATTGTCGGGGAAGCTCTTAGAGCCTAAAACTACTAAATTATTAGTAATAATGTTTTAGGATTGGGTGATCCGCAGCTAATAATTAATATACGTTAACTATGATAAAACTATTAAAAGAAAGGAGGAAAAAATATGTTATATGTCTTTTGTGGTAATAAAGAGTTTTGGGTTGATTTAAATTATGATATAATATTATCTATATATCAAATAAGTTTTTATGGTAATATTATTAATAAAGAAAATGGTAAAATATTAAAAGGTCATATTGATAAAAAAGGTTATGTTCAAGTTATGTTAAAAACAGTAGAAAAAAGAATTAAAAAATACAGAATACATGTTTTAGTAGCAAATACTTTTTTAAAATTTCAAAAAAGTGAAATTAATAATACTGTAAATCATAAAAATGTAAAAAGTAAAAAAGATAAAATTAATAATAATGTTAATAATCTAAAGTGGGTTAGTAATGCAGCTAATAATAAACACGCAAAAGAAAATGGTTTAATTCATAAAGGTGAAGAATGTCATAATTCTATTTTCAGTAATAAAGAAATTCATAAAATATGTCAAATGCTTCAACACGAATATTCTTATTCTGAAATAATAAAAGAATTAAAATTAAACGATAATAAAAATATACGAGCTTCTTTATATAGAATAAGAAAAAGGATATCATGGGCACATATTAGTAAAAATTATTTTTGGAATGATTCTTATAGTTCGAATGGTAAAAGAAAATTAAAATCTTATAAAAAAATAAATGAAATGAAAGAATTAATATTAAGAAATTATTCGTTTAATGATATATGTAGAATTTTATTAATTAGAAATAATTCTAATAATAGAGACATATATCGTAATATAAAAGATGGAAATGCGTATATTGATTAAAGTTCAACGACTATCCTTTAGCTTTGAAATAAGCAACAGGAGTAGGGCCTAAGTAGGTGGGTGAAAGTCCCTTAAATCGAAATAGGAAGTATCTTTATGAGATGAAGATATAGTCTAGTATCCTATAGAAATATAGGGAAGTTCATAAGAGAACTGCATAGATTAACGACCTATGTGAATTTTTACGGCCGGAGGTTTCTTTTTATCAAATAAGTTATCATGTGATTTGAAATTAGGGCAAAAAATAAAGAAAAAAGATATATTGGCTTATGATAGTAATTTTTTTAGTAATAATAAATTATATGGTAATAGATTTAATATTGGTTCATTGCAGAAAATAGCCTGTATGTCCTCTTATTCAACATATGAAGATTCTACGTTTGTTAGTAAAAAATTAAGTGAAGATATGGCAACATATATTGTTATGGAAAAACCAGTTACTTTAGGTAAAAATGCTAATGTTGACTATATAGTTGAAATAGGTCAAAATGTTAGTGTTGGGGATGAGCTAATTAGATTTGAAATTTCATTTAAAGATGATTCATTAAATAAATTTCTTTCAAATGTTGGAGACGAGTTAAAAGAAGAGATTAAAGCAATGGGTAAGACACCTATTAAAACTAAACACTCAGGTGTAATTGAAGATATTAAAGTATATTCAACTGTAGATATTGAAGAATTATCTCCTACATTAAAAAAGATTGTTAACGATTATTATGACAGAATTAATAGGAAGAAAAAAGTTCTTAATAAATATGATAAAAGTGACTCTGTTTATAAATGTGGTATAATGGTAAATGAACCTGTTGGTAAGATTGAAAGTAAAGATGGTAAAGTTAAAGGTCATACTGTTAATTCAGGGGTTTTAATAATATTTTATATTAAATATAAAGATACAGTTGGTGTTGGAGATAAAATATGTTTCTTTACTGCATTAAAATCTATTTCCGGTGAAGTTATACCTGAGGGATATGAGCCATATTCTTTATTTAGACCGGATGAAGAAGTATCTTCAGTAGTTGCCCCAGGAGCAGTAATGAATAGAATGACTCCATCTGTTATATTGTCAATGTTTGGTAATAAGGTATTAATAGAATTAAAAAGGAAATTAAAAGACGTCTATGAAGAATAATAAAGGAATGTTAAAAATATGATAAGTGAACATAATTGTGCAAAATGTGTATGTACAATATGTAATAATCTTCGTGGTAAAGAAGGCCATGTGACATGCCAATTAACCACATGTCAGAATTCTATATGTAATGTAAAAAAAGCAGAAGATTGTAGATATTTTACATCATTACCTATAAAACAATTCAACATCTTTTTTAAAGTTAAAAATGTATTAAAAAAGATATGTGAATGGATAAATAAGAATTTATTAGAAAAAATACTAAAAAAATAAATATAATAAAATCAATAGAGAATAATTCTCTATTGATTTTATTTTTACATTATCATTTTTTCTTTATTAAAAAACATTAATTTAAACAATCAATTTTAATGAGAGGAGTTGTAAAATAAGATGGCAATAAAAAATAGAACTAAGATTAAGACTAAATCACCTACAGCTTTAAGTTGGTTTAAAAATGTTGGAAAATCTTTAGGTTATACTACAACTGAATTAATTGAAGAAATGATTCCAGCCCCAATAGATTTTATTAAAAGTAACACAGAAACATTTAAAAACTTTTATAATGATTTAAGACAAAGTAAATCTTTAAGTAAAAAATTATCAGATCAGATAGTAAAGAATGAATATATTAATATAGGTCAAACAGCAATAAAAAATGCTTTAAAAGATATTAAATCGGGTAAAATTTATAATAAAGGTAGACAGGAAGAAATATTTAATGATGATATTGATTTTGAATTTGGTGATGATTTAAATATTGATAATGATGATTATAAAGTATCATCAGAAACAATGTCTGATTCTAGTAGTTCACCTACTGTTAATAGAGTTGTAGTTTCTTCCAATATAAATAAAAATAATCCTATGGTTAAAGCAGTAGAAAGACAAACCGAAGCTTTATATAATACAACTCAAGCTAGTGATAAAATATCTATATCCTTAGCTACTAATCATATGATGATAAATAGAAAACTTGGAGAAGATTTAAATAGAGGTTTAAGTGCTATAAATGATAATCTAAGTCTACTTGTTAACTTCCAAAGTGAATCAATGACTAGATATATAAGCACTACTTTTAAATACTATGAAGAAAGTTTAAATCTATTTAATAATATTCATAGTGAAATGAAAAAAGGGGTTTCAGAAGAAAAGATTGTTAAAGAAAAAGTCGATCCCATGGATTCAGTCTTTTTATCTAAAGGTGGACTAAATATATCCGGTTATGCTAATTTAATTAAAAGACAATTTGGTGCAGCTGTAGATCAAGATATGATATTGTCTCAACTAAAATATATGTTATCAGATAAAGATCAATTAAAATTTTTAGCTGCTTCACCTATAAGTTTTCTATCCACTAAAATAGTATCTGCATTTATTCCTTCTATGTTAAAACAAACTTTAACTAGTATGAATAAAAGTTTTGAGAATTTCTTTCCAGCTTTATTAATGAAAGCTAATAGAATGATTGGTTCTCAAAACCCTATACTTAATTTTTTAGGTCAGGTTTTTGGTATAAATGTAAAACAAAAATCATCTGTTGATTTATCTCAATATGAAAAGGGTGCAGTTCCTTTTGATGGATATACAAAGAAATCTATTACAGAAGTTATACCAGGATATTTAAGAAAAATATTAGCTGCATTAAATGGTAAAGAAGAAGTTGCTTTTGATTATGATAATGGTGTTTTTAAATCTATGGATTCTATGCAAAAAGATTTTCAAAGCACTATGAATAGAAGTATTCTAAGTAGTTTTTCAGATGTTATAAGTGAAATAAAAGATAAAGCTAATGCTTTTAATATTCAAAATGATGAGGAAAGAAAAAAATTTAATAAAGACCTAGAGACTTTTTTCTTAAAGTTACCAGGTTTAAATAAATTAATAAATCCAGTAAGAACTAAAGATAGAAATGGTGTTAATATAAATGAATTAAAAGATGTTCATGATTTTGGTAGTGAAGAAATGAATAATTTCTTCAGACAGTTAGTATTATCACTTGATAAAGGTGATATACAAAAAATGTTTGGTACTGATGTATTAAACGCTAGAAAAAATAAAGAAAAAATATTTAATGAAGCTGAAACAAATCCACTAAGATATAATGCTGCTTTAGTTAATAATCAATTAAATTTTGATGACCATATTAAAAGAAATAAATATAATCGAGGTCAATTTGAAGTAAAGAAAGGTTTTGGTGTTTTATCCAAAACAGATCAATTCAATAAAATTGATTTAGATTATTTACGTGATATTAAAGAAATTCTATTAAAGGGTATTAAAGTCTTTCCAATAACTCAATTAATTAATCCGGATGGAACAATAACCCAACCTAATTTTAACTATCATGAGAGACAATTAAGGAGGATGGAAACTGAAAGAAGAGAAAGAGATAGAAAATTTAAAGTAAAAAAACAACAAGATACTGAAATTACACCTGAGTTGGAAAGAATAAATAGACAACAAGGAAGAAGAATTTTAAATAGATTATCAGATTCAGATATTTCTCCTGAAGAAATGAGAGACCAAATTAGAATATTTGATGAACAAAGAAGAAGTGATTCTGAACGAGATAGACGACAACAAAGTGGTTGGTTAAGTAGTTTTATATCTGGTGATATGCAAACTAAATATAATTTATTAAGAGAAAAAGTAAGAGATATTTTTAATACTCCAGCTAAATTACTTAATACTGTATTTAAAAAAATAGATGATAGTATGTTTAAAATAATTTTTGGTGATGAAGAAGGTGGTGGTACCACATCTTTTCTTAGTAGAACATGGGCATTGATGCAAAGTAAGTTTCAAACAATGTCTGAATGGTTTAAAGATAAAATATTTACACCTATTAGAGAATCTTTATTTGGTCCTAATGGGTTTATAACTAAATTAAAAGATTCTGATTTTTTTAAAGGGATTAAATCTAATTTTGGTAAATTAACAGATTTTTTATTTGGGTTAAAGGATTCTACTGGTAAAAGAAAAGGTGGGATATTTTCAGACACAGCAAATAATCTTTTAGATATTTTTGATGGTGCTAAATATTATTTTACTGGTAGAGCTTATATAAATAGATCTGGTGTTTCTTTTCCTAGTAATAATAAAAGTGTATTTGGTGAATTAAAGTCAATGTTTGGTGGTTTTAAAGATACTATAAAATCTTATTTATTTGGTAGAAGATCACAAGATGGTAATATACAAGAAACAGGAGTTCTTTCATCAGCTGTTAATAGTATAAAAGATGGTTTTCAAAATTTTTCAGATGCTATTTTTGGTCCACGAAAAATTGGTGGAAAAGATAATAAAAACTATTTGATAGTTGGAGACTTATTTAAAAAGTTTAAAGAAAGATTACCTAAAGCATTGTCTTTTGGCATTCTCGGAGCCGGTAGTGGGTTGTTAATGGGTGGTAAGTTAGGTTTATTAGGTTCATTATTTTTACCCGGTGGTCCTATTGGTGGAGCTATTGTTGGTACCACAGTTGGTTTTCTATCACAATCGGATAGATTTAAAGATTGGTTATTTGGTCCTAAAGATATTAATAATAATCATATTGGTGGTTTTATTAACAAGAAAACTCAAGAGTTCTTTAAAAAGAATAAGGTAGGTATTATTGGTGGTGCAAGTTTAGGAGCTCTTAAATCTATATTAGGATTTGGATTTTTACCATCATTCTTTTTACCCGGTGGTCCTATTGGTGGTGCATTATTTGGTGCGAGTATATCAATGTTAGCTAGTTCAGAAAAATTTAAGAAATTTATGTTTGGTGATTTACAAGCAGACGGAAATAGACTTGGAGGTATAGCTCAAAAAATATTTGGTAAAGTTGATAAAACTAAAGCTAAAAAAATGTTTGGTAATGTTAGTGCTGGTATATTAGGTGGAGCTAGTATAGGGTTAATTACAAGCAAATTTGGTTTATTAGGTGCCGCTTTATTACCTGGTGGACCATTAGGTGGAGCTTTATTAGGAGCTGCTGCCGGTATAGCTTTATCATCTGAGAAATGGAAGAAAATGTTGTTTGGTGAATTTGATGATGAAACTCAATTGAGAAAAGGTGGTTTATTAGGTAAAGTTATTAATTGGACTAATTTAGAAGTAGTTCAACCTATTAAAATAAAATTACAAGAAATAAATCTAAATGTTAAAGAATGGTTTACAAGAAGTATAGCTAATCCATTTCTTAATGCAATTGATCCAATTAAACATGAAATAAAATTAATGATAAGAAGTTTAAAAGATAATTTTGTAGAAGGTTGGACTAGTTTTAAAATTTTTATCGGTGATGTATTTGAAAAACATGTAGGTATGCCTTTTGGTAAATTTATGGAAGATAAGGTTATGAAACCATTAAGAGGTTTCATGTCAAAAATATTAGGTGGTATTGGTAGAATAGTTGGTAGTATTGTATCCGCTCCATTTAAAGGAATGGAGGGGCTATCAAGAGGTTTGACAAAAAAACATATGCAAGCTGGTTTAGATGCTTATGTTGAAGAAGGTTGGAACGATCTACTTGATTTTAAAGGTAGAAGACAACGTGGGGAAAAAATAGGTTTCTTTGGTGGATTAAAGAAATTTAAAGACATTTATTTTAATAGACAAGCTAGAGATAACGCTAGAAATAGTAGTCAAGGTGCTCCATATGCTAGACAATTGGAAATTGATAGACAAAGAAGAGAAGATGAAGCTAATGTTGAATTTGGTGCTAAAAGAGAAGATATAAGAAAAATGTGGAGTGCGTGGAAAGATAGAAAAAGAGCCGGTATTAATAATAATTATGATAATTTTAGTCCTGATGGAAAAGTTGTTAGAGAACAATATTTATCTCCAGAAGAACGAAGAGTTGAACAAATGACCTCAAATCCAATTAATGATACTACTTATAATATAAATAGTAGAACTGGCAGAAGGAGAAGAGGTAGACCTAATCCTAAACCTGTAAATGACCAAAGTGTAATAATATTACCTGGTTCAGTTCAACAAGGTGATACAACAATTGTTGATGATGTTACTAATGTTATAAATAACAGAAATGGTAGTAGAAGAAGGGGTAAAAAATCAACAACAACTTCATCTATAAATCAACCCATTATTAATCAACAACAAACTCAAGACACATCTATAATACAACCAACTATTAGTCAAAGTCAACAACCTACTAAAAAAACATCTACACGTAGAATTAAATCAAAAGATGAATTAATAATACAAATAGCAGGTGATGTAAGAACTATTGCTAAAGAAGTTAATGGTCAATTAGATGGTGTCGGTGGTAATGTTTATAAAATAAGAAAATTAATTCAGTCTCAACAGGGTATAAGTGACGAAGATTTAAGTGGAAGTTCAAATAGAGATAGAGTTGGATTCTTTGGTAAAGTAAGAAGAATGCTATATAAACCTATAGACACTATTAAAGAGAAAGTTATGGGATCTATTCAATTTGTAACTGATAAAATTACTTCTGTTGGTAAAAAAATATTTGATTTTAGTAAAACAATATTAGTTACTATACCTAAACAAATATTTTCAACTATGTATAATATAGGTTCTGAAATATTATCAATTGGTAAAGAAACGTTTCTTACTATAGTTAAATTACCAGGACAATTATTAAATTTATTTGCTCAAACTACAAAAATATTTGCTGAATCATTAAAAATGGTAGTACCTGCTATTGGAGAAACTCTTAAAGGTGTAGCTAAATTATTCTCAGGTGCAATGGGAATGGTTAGCGAAGCAATGATAGGTGTTGGTAAAGGAATAGGTCAAGTTGCTTTTAGTATTGGTGAGGTTATTGGCTCAACTTTATCTGCTTTTACTAAAAGTATAATGAATATAGTTCCAGTTGTAGGAGACTTCTTATTAACTTCCAGTAAAATGATTATGGATTTTGGATTTGGTATAATTAAAAATGTTGGTAGTTTATTAACAAGTGTTACTAAATCTTTATTTAGTATAGCAACTTCACCACTTAGATTTGCAGCGGATATGCTTGGTAGAGCTGTAGGTGTTAATAGATCGGAAATGTATATTACAGGTGGTATTATTGATGTGGTTAAGAAAATTGGAGATACCAGCTCTGATTTTACACAAAGTCCAAAAAGTAATAGAAATAATTTATTTAATAATTCAGATAATATAGTTATACCAGTTAGAGTAGATGGAATTACTTCAGTTAGAATTGTTGGTTTAGATAAACCTGTTCCAGTTTATTTTAATATGAATACAAATCAAAATCAACGTAGAATTAGTTCATCAAATATTCCAGGTTTAAATAATATAGGGAATAATGGTAATTATTTAACATCATCTTTAATAAATGCACTTGATATATTTGATACACAAAATGATGAAGAAGAAAATAATAAACAAGCTGAAAAAGATAGACAAAAAGAATTATATCAAAATCAATTACAAGTTTCTAGGAAAACATCAGGGTTTTTAATAGCTCAAAATACTTTAAGAAATGAGAAAGAATTTACTAGAAATAATGAAATAAGACAAACCTCATTACTACAAAACATTGCTGATACATCTAAAGGTCATTATGACAGCTGGTTATCAATATTTGGGGTTAAAGGTGCTTTAACAACAGCATTATTATTAGCATTACCTTTTTTGAAAGATATTATTCAATGGGTTAAAAATAATTTTCCTTTTGGTGGTTCCAATTCTGGAATTGTTGATAAGGCTTTAGGTTTAATAGAAAAAAATGATACTAGTCGAAATGATGTGGATGAAAATGGAGTAGCAACTAAAAAAATTATAAATGCTCAAGGTAGAGAAAGTTATATTAAAGGTTCTGGTATTTTAATTAGAAGAAATGGACCAAAAATTTTAGAGTCTTTAAGTAAAGGTAAAGATAAGTTTGTAAATTCTAGTATCGTAAAAAATATTAGTAAGTATAGCTCAGATTTAAAAAATAAATTCTTTTCATCAGGTAGAACTGGAGTAATTGATGCTTCTTTTAGAGTTATTGATGATACTGGTAGAATTGTTAGAGAAGTTACTGTCAATGATTCTAATAAAATTATTCAAGCTATTAAAAATACTTTTGAGAAATTCTTTAATAATGCATTTGTTAGAGAAAAATTGGGTTCATCTGCATCAAAAATAGCTAGTAAAATAATAGGGGTTGTTACTAAAGTATTTAATTATAAAACTATAATTAATCATATGGGTAAATTATCAAAAGCTTTTTTAAGAACAGGTGCCATTGTATTTGCAGCTCCAGTAATAATAACATGGGATTTAGCTACAGGTGCATATGAAGCATCTAGAATATTTAGAGTTAGAAATGAATCAGTTGATGAAAAAATGAGAATAGCCTCATCTATAACTAAATCATTAATAGGATTCTTTCCTGTAATAGATATAATATCAGAAATATTTAATGAACAAACCGGTATGAGTTTAAAACAATATGTTGCTACAACAATTTATTCAACATTAGCTTCATCTGAAGAATTAAATAAATTAGAATTAAATAAAAAGGTATTTGAAGATGATAAGAATAAATATAATGAAGAGAATGGTACTGAGTTATCTTTAAATGCTTATAACGATAGGCAAAATAAAACTTTCTTCCAGAAATTTATCAGTAATCCTTTGTCTAAAACTAAAGATTTTTTATCTAAAAATTGGGATGATAGTAAAAAACAATGGAATGTAGGTAAAAATTTTGCTTTAAGAACAGGACATAACATTGGCACTAGTTTATCTAAGAATTGGGATAGTTTTAAAGGAGGTTTTAGTAGAGGTTTTAATATGATGGGTAATGATATTTCTGGAGCATTTTTTAATACAAATGAACGGTTGAAAACAATTAAGAATAGTTTATCTAAAAATTGGGAAGATTTACAAGAAAATAGTAATAAGCAGTGGGTTAATATGAAAGGTTTTGTTTCTAAATCTTTAACTGATACTAATAATACTTTAGGTAAATTATTTGGATATAAAGATGAAGAAGGAAATGACGTTAGTTTTACAGAAGGATTTAATATAGGTTTTAAGGGAATTATAAAAGGTATTAGAGATAGTTGGAAAGAAATTGCTGATGGTGCTAAATTTTATTGGGATAACACAAAAGCATTTACTGAAAAGAAATGGAAAGAATTAACTGAGAAACTCCCAAAAGCATTTGAAAGTTTAGATAATTGGTTAGGTGAATTACTAGGATTTAAAGATAAAGATGGTAATAATTTATCTCTATCTGACTATGCAAATAATAAAATTAGTGGTATTAAAAAATATTTTTCTAAAGATGGATACAATGGTTCATCATCATTCTTTAGTGGAAGAGGTGGGAATGGAAATGGTGGTTTTGGTGAAGAGCCAAATAAGCTTAATAATTTCAAATATTACTCACAGTATGATGACAGATGGGGTAATTCAACTTATGATTTAAGTTCAGGTCATTCAGTTCACCCAACAATATCTGCTAGAGGTTGTGGACCAACTTCTATGGCAATGGTTGTTAGTCAATTAACAGGTAAACAATACGAACCACCCCAAATGGCTAAATTAGCTCAAGAGGGTGGGTATAGTACAAATGACGGCACAACATGGGGTTATTTTGATAGGGTTGCTAGGGACTTTAGTTTAAATAAAGAAACAATCAACCCTTCAAATATGCTTAATTATATTAATAAAGGTATGCCAGTAATCCTATCAGGTAAAAGAGATACCTATTCATTAAATGAATCCCCATTTACACCTGGTGGGCACTTTGTTGTTGCCGTTGGAAGAGATGATAAAGGTAATGTTTTAATAAATGATCCTAGAGGTTCTAAATTTTCTAAACCATATGATTTTAATAAAATTACTAAAGAAGCTAGACAGGGGTGGGCTTTTAGTTATAATGGTGGAGTTTTACCCCCTAATATAGTTTCATCAACAAATAGTAATATTATTTCTGAACAAAAACAATTATCTGTAATGGATCTATTCACCAAAATGTCAGAGGCTTTTACAATATATAACGAAAATGTAATGCTTGGAACAAATAAAAAATTATCATGGGATGACATTGAAGGAACTAGTAATGATTTCAATGTTTCAATATCAACATCTGAATCAAGTAGTTTATCTAATTTTATTCCTAAGAATTTACAAGAAGTCATTTTAAAGAAAACCTTAGAATTATCTATAGGTTCAGAATCATCAGGTGATTATACTAGTTCTAATAATGATACTAATGCATCTACAGGACGAAGAATTTCTCCATCTGTAGGTATTTTACAGTGGAGAGGTAATAATGCCAAATCATTAATGCAAAGAATGTATGAACAATTGCCTGGTAATAGTGAAGCTAATTATTTTGCTAATCAAGTTGATTGGGGTAATCAAAATCCCTGGAATGATAGCCAAAGAGCAAGATTGAAAAAATTTCTTGGTGATAATATGAGTATAAGTCAAAAAGTTCAAAATGAAATGGCTCTATCTCATATTAGAGATACGAACTTGGCTCCAGTATATAAATATGGTGTTGATACTAATAAGATAAAAGATCCAAGAACAATTGCATTTCTTGCTGATTTCGCTAATACCGGACCAGCTCTTATTAAACCATTCTTAGAAAAATACAATCCAAATAACGGTGGAATGTCTGAATTTGAACATTTTTTAAATGAATTTAAAAATAAGAGTTATTGGGGTAATAAAGGAATATATGCTAATAGAATAAACAATACTTATTCTAAATTATCTGGATGGAAACCTGAATTTGGTGGTAATGGTGATTTTTGTTTATCATGTAATTCAAAATCATTACCTGGGGGTTTTGGTGAAGATAATAGTATTATACTTAATAATAAAGTTAATTTAGAAAGATTTACTGGCGGACTAGGAGATTTAACAACATCTATCTCAAATAAATATAAAGGTGAAGCAATTAAGTATAACCGTAATATATTTGAAAGTGTAAATAGTGGAATGGGTGATTATATTAGTACTAGTAGTAATACACAAAGTTCAAATATATCAATGGATGAAATTGTTAATGTATTAAAGGAAATTGCAATAAATACCAATACAACGTCAAAAGGTATTTCTGAAATAGCTGCTAAAGAAATGACAGTTACTGTAAATAATAATCCCACTACAAGTGATACTGATCGAGTTAATAATATCAATGTAAATTCACAACAACATAAAAATACATTTGTTAGTCCATTCTTTCAATCTTTAAATGAAGGAAATGGTGTTGGTAATAATAAAGAACAACGTGATTATACTACAGCTAAAAAAATAGCTAGAGGTAGATGATTTAACAGTTAATTAAAATCAAAACCAAAAAAACATAATGGTAAGATATAAAATTTATATCTTCCATTATGTTTTTTATTTATAAATATAGAGGGGGTTAATACTATGAAGCAGGAAGTTAGAGTAGTTACTAAATCAAATTTAAATATACGTTCCGCAGCAGGAACAACAAATCCAGTAGTTGGTTCATTATCTCCGGGTTCAATAGTTATTGTGATAGGTATAGTTGATATTGGTAATCAAACATGGTATAAATTAGAAGATGGTAGGGGTTGGGTTTGTGGATATAACCCAGGTGGTGGAGGTAGTGGTATATATCTTGAATTAATTAGAGACTTAGAGGCACCAGTTCCTCAACCATCTCCAACTCCTACTGATTCATCTACTACAACTGATAGTACCAATGATACTGAAGATAGTTTGGGTTTAGATGAAACAATAATCACAATGTTATATAATCAGCAAGCAAATATCAGTAAAAAAATTTCAGCATCAACTAGATTATTTGGTTGTCCTTTTCAATTTATTAAACAAACCGACTTTAGAATTAATGATAATGGTTTAGATTTAGGTAGAAAGTATTTAGAAAATATAATTGCTGAATCCCCAATTGTTTTTTTTACACCAGGGAGACCTAATTATTTACCAAATGTTTCACAAACACAAAAAGATGCTTTAAATAGCTTTTTTACTAAGATGCAAACTGATGAAAGTTCTAAAAGTTTGTTAAATGATATAACTAATAGTACTGATGTTCGTTATTTTGATTTTATTAATGATTTTGCTGAGTATATGAGATATGTTAATTTGTTATGTAGAATGTGTGCTATTTATTTAGGTATTGAAAATAAAAAAGCTTTTGGTACAAATACAACTTATAAATATTATGATTGGACCGATTATAAATATAAAACAGGATATGTTTCTAAAAATAAAGAAGGTTCTAATAAATCTGTATTTTCTTTAGAAGTAACGGATGATGTCAAAGAGTTATTTTTCGGTAACTTTAACTATATACAATTCTATGTGGAACCAAATACTTCATTCAGTGAATCCATGGGGGCTAATACAACTAGTTCTAAATTACAATCAATGTTTGAAACAGGGGAGGGTTTAATGAAAGAACTCTCATTTTTAACTAATACGGCAGCTTTATCAGGTGTTGATGAAGCAACTAAATCTTTTGGTGTTAATATGGAGGAAATAAGTAAAAAAATGATTAATAATAATGGTGAGGGTTTTTTTTCTAGATTATTAGGAATGTCTTCAGCTGTTCTTAAAGGTTCAAATATTTTATTTCCAGAACTTTGGCAGGACTCCCATTATAATAAATCGTATAATGTAACAATTAATTTAGTTTCACCATATGGTGATAAAGAAAGTTTATATTTAAATATTTTAGTACCATTAATGCATATTTTAACTTTAGGTTTACCACGTCAATCCACAGCTAATAGTTTTGCTCATCCATTTTTAGTTAAAGCTTTTAGTAAAGGTTGGTTTTCATGTGAAATGGGGATAATTGATTCTATTCAAATTGATAAAGGTGGTAGTGGAGATGCATGGACTGTTGATGGTTTACCATCTGAAATGAAAATTACTATTGGGGTAAAAGACCTTTACTCTAATTTAATGATAACACCTACAACTAAACCAGCTTTATTTTTTGAAAACCAAGGAATGATAGATTTTTTAGCTGTAATGTGCGGTATAGATTTAACTAAGCCAAACTTTTTAATTAAATTAGAATCTATGTTTTCAGTATTTTTTGGTAAAGTTGTAAATTTACCTAAAGAAGCTTTTAATGATGTTATTCAAAGTCTTAGAGAAAAGATTTTACCACTATTCCGTATTTAATAATTTTAATTAGGAGATAATTAATAATGAAAAAAAAGATAAAAGAATATTTAACTAAATATGGTTCAATACCAAAAGATTTTAATGAAAGATTTTTATATCTTATTAAAGAATTAAGAATATCAATAAATGATATAGAAACTATAAAGAAGAAAATAGTTAAAATTATTAATGCTAAATGGAATTCAATAGATTTAATATTTTATTTTTACCCAAAAGCAACACCGAGAGCCAGATACACAAATTTTACTAAAACTTTTTATGTTAAAGATGCCTTTAATTATAGTAATTTATTTAAAGAATTTATAGAACAAACAGAAGAATTAAAGGACTTAATATCAACACCTTGTAGATTTTATTGTGATTTATTTTTACCTACACCATCTCAAATGACAAAAATAGAAAAGGTGTTATCTGAATTAAAATTATTATATGCAGTACCTAAACCCGATTGGGATAATGCGGGTAAAACCTATTCAGATATGGTGCAGACACATCTAATAATAGAAGATTGTCTTATAGTTGATGGGCGAGTTAGAAAATTTTATTCATGTAAACCAAGAATAGAAATACATATAGAATATATGGATAAATATGACTGTTTATTTAATAAGAAAAAAATAGAAAAATGGAAAGTATATACTGATAACAAAGAGAAAATAATAAAAAAAGATATTATTTAATAAACCCTAAATAAAAATTAATTTTTTTATAAACAACCAATTAGATGAATAAATTAAGAAAAGGGGATGACAAAAAATGAATATAACATCATTGGCCTTTATAGACGATGATAATGTAACAGGCCATATAAAATCAGAATTAAGAAAAATAAAACAAAATAAAAAAATTATTAACACAAATAATATTTTAGACAATTTATTTACTGTGTTAAATCAAAAGTATCAACAAAATATACAGAGAACTGAATATGGTATTTTAATAAAATTGAATAATATTATTAAAACTAATGATATTATTCAAGAAATAAGATACAATATTATATCTATTATTAAAATAGATATAAATATAGACCTTTTATTTAAATTTATAATTGAAAATAAAGTCATTAGAATTAAAATAAAACGAAATGTATAATAGATAGTATTAATACTATCTATTATACATTCTTTTTTGTTAATGAATTAATTTTTCAGAAATTTTACGAACTGTGTCATGTGAATATTGCTCAAGCTGGATTGTATATAATAATTCCATTAATGTATATTTAGTAATAGCTTCGGCTAAAACTAAATCCATATTAATATCATATTCTTCATCTTTTATAAATCCCTCATCGGGCTTAGTTTGATTAACCTCCTCATCAAGATTATACTCTCCATTAGAGACATCTTTAGAAGTAGTTCTAACTTTAAAATCATTATATCGCCGCTTATCTTCTCTCTCCTGTTCAGTGAATCCAGGTATTAAACTAGCAATTGACTCTAAGACCTCTTTATATGAATGTCGTAATAGAGCATTGAATAAAGTTGTTTCTTCAATGGGACTCTTATTTATTATAATTTTATTTAATGTTTCTTTAACATTATTATCATCTGGATTATCATTATCTCCAAGTTTATCACTAATATCATCTTCAATATCTTTAATTAAATTTTCCTCTTTTTCCTGTCGTGCTTTTTCATCTTGTACAACAGTTAATACCTTGTTTTTAACTAAATCAGATAATTCATCAATACCTAATTTAGTTTTATTTAAATCAAATGTTTCTTTTTCATCATCATTTAATTCAAAGTTTAAAATATTCAAATCGTTTTCTTTATCAACACTATTACCACATTCTTTAATCTTTCTTTTACATGTTCTTTTAGTTGTAGTTTCACATAGAACCTGTATTGATTTTAATATAGGTGAATTAGTTCTATTAATTGAACTCTCAAGTAATTTATATCCACCATTATCATTAATATATTTATCAGTTACATATTTAAGATTTTCGTAATTTTCCATAATAAAACTTTCATCTATATAAAGTGATTTTCTAAACATCTCAAATATGATATCTTTAAAAATTATATCTTTACCAGTATGACTAATTGAATCAATTCTGTTTAGAATTTGTGACTCAAGAAGTTGTCTTTTAACAATAGGTTCATAGGATTTTTTTTTATTATACAATTCTTCTGATTTTTTAGCACTGTCATCAATAATATCACAATGCTCACGGATAATTCGATTTTCTAAAAAATTAAAAATACTTATACTATTAGCTTTTTTAGAAGCATCAGAAATTTCCTTAATGCCAGTGGAAAAAGGTTCTATTTGTCTTTCAGTTTTATTAAAAATACTCATAATTTCATTCTCCCTTCAAAAATACCCGTTGGTTTTTTATTATATTGTTTTTAGTATCTATATTATTTCTATAATTATATCATCAATATTAATGGTTAAATATTCAGGTATATAATTTTTTTGTTCTTCTTTAGTTAAAGTTGTTATATCAACTGCCCTATTCTCTATGACTTGTATTGATGAATCATAGTCATTTATTTTAACAAATTTAAGGTAATTAACTTCACTTATATTTGTTTTAATTGCTGTAATTAAATTAGATACATAGAATGAATTATTTCCTTTAATATTTATATTTTCAATATAACTCTTAATATATAATTTTAATTTTTGTATTAAAGTTTCCTCATCATTATTAATAATTGGTTTTACTTTAAACCAAATTTTACAATTAACCTTATCTAATAATTCTTGTTCCTCTCCCACTATAAAGTTTTTAGAATATCCATATGTGTTATAAAATTTAATATCAATTGAATAATTATTGGTAACTAGATTAACCACATCTTCCATATTTTTATAATTCAAAAATAATTTATTTATAAAATCATTATATTTGTCATTATTTTTCATTGTTTCTGCTTTTACAAAAGGAAAAAAATTTAAAAGTATATAATAATTTAATTCATCAATTTGAACATATTTTATTTTACTTGTAATTAAATTTAATGGTTTTATAAAATCAATTTTTTCATCTATTGTAGAATACATATTTGTTAAGGTAAAGTTTTGTAAATCAGTAATATAATTAAATTTATGAGTGATATTACTATCAGAATATTTATAAAATACATAAATATTTATAATTGATTTACTCATAGGAATCAATTTTATTCCCTGTTCACTAGTTAATATATCCTTAACATTAATAACTCTTATTTTTTCATCTAATGTTATATAATCATCTGTTTGTAATAACGAATCAAATGTAAATAGATTTAATTCTTCGTCATAATTACTTAAATTAAAATCAATATAGCATGTTTCACTTCCATCCATAAAAACCCCTATTACTTTAATAACTAGAGAGGCTGCTGTAATAATATCAGTAAATTCATCGGTAACTATATTTAAATCAAAAGTTGGTGTTATATTAATAGATAATTTATAATAATCTTCTCCGATTAAAGCGTTTCTACTGATATTTAAATTACTACAAATAAATTGAACAATCGAATTACTATTAACATAACTAAAATCTAATTGTAACGTTTTTAATATAGAATTTAAAAAAAATCCTACTATAGCTGGGCTTTTTGTCATTGTTATTAAGAACGGATTAGTATAAATAAAATCATATTGTAAAAGTGTTAAATCACTATTAACCGTTAATGATGGGATTATTTCTCCTGTATCTATACTATCATTAACATATTTAAATAAGTGACCGGGTTTTAATATAAACCTTCCGGATTGCTCATATTCTAAATCAAAATCAGATGGGTTTAATTTTAAATGTATAGAATTTGTACTGTATATATTTCCATCAGTTTCTTTACATAATATAAATGACCCAAATAATCTTTCTAACATATCATTTCTTTTTTTAATAAATAACATTTGTGAATCATATTTATATTTTAAATTATCAAAATATATTTGTAGATCATTTTCATTACTATATGATTCTACAGTAGAAAATTTTTCAACTGTCTTTGCCTGTAAATCATCTTTTGACAATGTATCTAAACCTAATTTACTTTCAGTTTGTGCAATAGCAAATAGGATTATATTTTTATTATATTCATATATGTTAGAACTAGGTGTTATTAAAATATTATTACCTTCATATAAAGGAAAATTACCTTTACTCCCAATAGTATTATATACATAAATTAATAATTCTGAATTAAATTTTGGTTGAAAATAATAATCTAATGGTGTGAATGATATATTAATTTGCCCATCATCTTTAAAAGAATAATAACAAAAAGGGTCTTTTAAAGGAGATGTATTAATTAATTTTTTTTGCATTTGAATATATTCACTAGAATCTGGAGCTTTATAAAATATTTCAAAATTTGCTAAATAATCATTAAATTCTATTGGAATTGTTGGATAGTTTATTTTATCATTAGTTATAATATGCTCATTTTTAATAAATTTATTTATCTGTCTAACTTTAACTAATAAACCTAAATACTTACTATTATTATAATTAATTCTTTTTATTTTAATATAAGGATTATTAATATCACTGATTGTATTATTGAAATTTAAATTATAAGATGCTACATAAATATATTCACCAAGCTGTTTTGTAGCAGTAATTTTAATATCATAGTCTAACATAAATTGAATACCTTCAACATCTATAATCATATTTGAATCTAAGATAAATTCAATAAATGAACCCTTATTAGTTCCCAATCTAATAATATCATCTTCATTTACAAATATTATCAATCCCATTTGTGATGGTGTTGCAAAAATATTATCTATTTGGAACATAGATGCGTAATTATATATTGATTCTGGTAGATTTGCTCTATTTGGGAATATTTCTGGTATAAGTGTAGTTATAGTATTAAAACTATCTTCACCAATTGTACTTATCATTTCAGTAGTATAACCTAGTAACCCTATATTAAGTTGATTAACATCATCGGTATCAAAATATTTTTTAATTAGACTAAGGGAAAAATCTTTTATTGAATAACTACTACTATAATCTCTGGTATTTTGAACCACTTTTATCACTTCCTAAATCTTAATTTAAAAACATATTCTTGGTCAGAATCCGTAATAGACTCTATAAAAGGAGAACCTGAAAGTGTTTTTCCTGTAGACAATAAACTAGATTCATAAGTTTTTTTATAAACAAAATTACCAGAACTATTCATATTAAATTCAGCTAATGTTAATGGACTAAAATCTTCTTTAAATGCATATGCAAAATTAATAGAATATTCAGGTATTTTAAGTAAATTGTTTTTAGACCAACTAGATGTACTAGCCGGAATATTAGTTGGGAATATACCAAAATATTTAGACCAAAATAACAGTGTTTCATCATCAGGGCCACATAAAAAAAAATAAATACTACAAGCATAATCTAATATTTTTTTATAAATATACTCATCTTTTGTTACCAATTCCCCTCTATATACTTTTGAAATATAATCAACCCATGCTTTAAGGGTTTTATATATAGAAAAATTATTATCATCTGTAAATGATATTGAAATATTACCAGCAGTTTTTGATTCAATATTACTTCGTCCATATTGAACTTTATATCCTGTAAAGGTTTCCCCATGTTCCATAGTTTTAATATACTCATCTGATAATTCAAATGATTGTGCTGTATTTGATAAAAATGGATGAAAATCATGATCTGCCGAAAAACTGGAAGTTAAAGATATTAATATATCAGGATTATTTTTAAAAAGATAATAAAATAATGCTTCATTTTGTAATTGTGAATGTAAAGAATAATTTCTATTACCATTATAATTAATTATATTAAGATCAGGCCTTGTGAAAAATATATGTGCAAATGTTTTTGATAAATGATAATCAGGAAAAGCAACTTTAAATCTATTAAAATTATGAAATAATTGATAATTTAATTCTTGAACCCCCTTATATCCTATAAGATTTAAATTATTTCTTATTTTTTTTAAATTTTCTTCTACAAATGAATAATCTGTTAAATATGTGTATGTTTCAACATCATCATCTGTTGATGTTTTAGTTATTTTTTCCGCATCTGAAGTAGAAGTTGTATTATTATTAAATTGTGATGAAAAAGACGATGAACTTGTATTATCATCACTATTAGTAGAGTCATTAGATGTTGTGGTATTATTATTGGTTGGTACTATTGGTGAATTTTCATCAACTTCTGGGGATTTTTGAGGTGGATCTGATTCTTCTAAATCTTGAACCATTTCAAGATATATACCACTACCTCCACCACCTGGGTTATATCCACAAACCCAACCTCTACCATCTTCTAATTTATACCATGTTTGATTACCAATATCAACTATACCATTAACTATTATTATTTCACCTGTAGATAATGAACCAACTATTCGATTAGATGTTCCTGCTGCGGAACGTATATTTAAATTAGGTTTAGCAGATACTCTAAGTTTTTGTCTCATTATATCACCAACTTCCATATTATTAATTATTGTTAAATAAATGTTCAAGATAGAAAAAATAATGGTTTTTTTATTTATATATTATTTATTTAGAAAAATAAATAATCACTGACTAAATTAACATATACTATTATAAAAATAACCTCCCGCAAAATTATATTACTTATATAAAAATATAGAGATATAAGTTATTTAAAAAAAATAAGGGAGAGTGTTATTTTTATGCTAGAAGTGTTATTTACTATAGCATCTGCGATTAATACTATTAGTAAATTTGGTAATATTGAAGAAATAAGAGAAAAAAGAAAAAAGATAGAAAAAAAATATAATCAATTATCTGACAAGGAACAACACAAAGTTATTATGAGAAAATTTAATCTAAGCATGTAGATAAAAACATATACTAGTCAGATGATTATTTTTTTTGTTTATAAAACATATAAATAAAATAAGTAGTTATAGGAAGGAAGTGTAAATTTAATGGGTGTTTTAAAAGATATATTAGATACGTTTAGAGATATAGACATACATGGTAGTTTAGATGAGTATTTTAAAAAGAAAAAATACTCATCTATAGCTAAACATTCTCAGGAAGGGACTCTTCAATTTCCTGTTATAGTTTCTAGATCACTTGATATAGAAACTCTTCAAACTGTTACAAGAGCATTAGAAAGACAGTACAGTTCTTTTACCCAAATAGTTTTAACTATGAATCCAGTTCTTAATGTTGAAACAGAAAAGAATTTAGCAACATATTTAAAAAAATTTCATCAAAATTCAGATAGTAAGATAGATACGAATGATGTTTTTAATTTTTTTATAGATGTTGATACAAAAAATTTAGAAGAAAATTATGTACTATTAACTGATGAACATGAAAATATTGCTGTATTAACTGGTACATTTGAAAGTTGTTGTTCAACAAAAAAAATTATTGATGCTAATAAAGAACAACTTAAAATTATTTTAGATTATCTACAGTTAGATTTATTAAATGATAAATTTATTCCAAATAATCAAGCTCTATATAAATTTACTAATGAAAATTTATCATCATTTTATAATAAAAATATTTTATTAGAAGCTTCTAATAACTCACCTCCAGGTGGTAACAAGAATAATAATCAACGACCTTATAAACCATCTGCGCAAGTAATTAATAGTATTGGCACTTTAAATAATAATACAGTTATCAGTAGTACTAAAAGTAACGATAAAATTTATAATGGTGAGAGTGGTAGTTCAAAACGTTCAAGTGAATTTAATCTACCCAATAAAGTATTACTTGATAATGATGTTAAAAAATCAAATGAATTAGTACCAACCATGCTACATCTTCGTTTAAAATTAATAGATAAAAAAGGTAATAACCATGGAACACATGATTATTTAATTGGTATTAAAGCAGTTGTCCATCCAGTAAATTCAGATGAAATGGTAAACAATGTTGTTAATGCATGTAAAAATAACAATAAACTTTTTGATTTTATTAGATGGACTTCTGGTGAAATTAATTTCCTTCAAGATTTTATATTGAATATTAAAGAAATTAAAGGTGATGTTAATAGTAGGGGGAGTGGATCTTCCCCTTGGTGGATTACTTTAAAGAGAAGAAAAGCTTTATCTAAAGTAAAAAATACATTACTTTTAGGTAATCAGTTATTACCAAATACAACATTGGTTTTATCTATGCAAGAAGTAGATCTTATTAAGGCAACATATGGGTATGATTTAATGAATATAACTTTCGTTAATAAAATTATGGCAACGTATTTCTTATTAGGGTTTGTAGTTGTTGACACATCATCTCAATTAGCTCATTTTTTATTTGATGGGCAAAATTCTTATCAAACTACTACATTTATTGGTTTAGAACGAGAAACTGGCTCAGATGAGAAGAAATTTAAAGAAATGCTTAAATTAATCAATAGGGTCTAATTTTTTATATAAAGGGGTTGAAAAAATATTATGTTTAAAATGAATGACGCCTATAAAATATTAATTGAAAATGCCAGTACATTTAAAGAAAAAAATAATATTTATTCTCTTAAAGAATCAGACCAAAATATTGTTAATAATACGATGATATCTAATTTATATAAATCGGCTATTGAAAAAGCTCATGTTGATTTTGATGATATCCCTAATAGTAAAGGTGATTTAAGTAAATTTTCAGGTATTAAATCCATGCTAGATACTATTGATTTATTATTTCAACTATCTAATAAAACTAATACTAAAATTCCAGAATTGGATATTTTAGATAAAGCTATAAGTAATATTATTAACTTTAAAGAATCTTTTGAAAAAGGATTTAAGTTAGAAAAAGAATTTATTATTTTACAATACAATATTTTGGTTTGTGCATGTATAGAAGGCTTGAGTTCAATTATTTCATCTTATGTTGATTTTATAAAAAGACCAGATAAAATAGAGTTTACTTTAATTAACTACCCTCAATTGTCTGGTCGAATCTGTATTATGAATCTTGAAAAATTTAATTCGTGTGTGCGTAGTGGTGAATTTAGTAAAGTTATTAAATCTGTTATTGAAAGTGGTAAAGAAGGATTTGTTGGAACTGAAACACTAATGATCGGAACTTTAATAGTTGGTGGGGTTTTAATTTTAGTTCCTTTGATGAGAGAATTAATTTTTTATTTTTATTACTCAAGACTAAAAATTTCAGATTATTTAAAAACTCAAGCTCTATTTTTAGAAATTAATAAAAATAATGTTAATATGAATGCATCACTACAACCTAAAAATAAAAAACAAATCTTAGAAAGACAACAAACTGTTATTAAAAATCTACAGTCATTATCTGAAAAAATTCGTGTTAATGATACAACTTCAAATTCTCATGTCTATAGAGAAATGAATAATGAGAATAAAGGTTGGACACTTGATAGTGTTAAAACTCAATCTGCATCTATTGATGGAAATGGGTTTAAGTTACTATAAAAAAATAACTTTATTAAATTGACAATATAAACATATTTATAAAAAATCCTAATACTGAAAGGTGGTAAATAAGAATATGGCTATTTTTAATAGAAGTGGAAACGGATTTAATATACCCTCATATAGTGGGTACGACTGTTTGGTAAATGGTGACTTGGTTGCAGCTCAGGAGGGTTTTGAGGATCAACTGGCCATTATCGAATCTATTCATACAATGGACATGGAAGAAATTAATATGGAAAATGATATTAAAGTTTTACGTGAATCTGGTGGAGATGAAATTAAAATTGAAACTCGTATGCAAGAGTTTGTAACCGTAACTGAAGGTGCTATGAGTAGTGTTTGGGAAAAAATTAAAGCTTTTTTCAGTAAAATGTGGGGTAAATTGAAGCAATTCTTTGCTTCTGTCATTCGTTTTTTTGATGGGTTGTTTAAAAGTGGTAAAGAATTTGCTACTAAATATGAAAAAGAACTTAGAAGATTAAGTCTTTCTGGATACAAACATAAAATGTTTAATTATACCGAATTAGATAGTAACAACCACGTATCTAATGGTATTGAAGTTGCAATGAATGTTGTTGACCAAACCGGAGCTTTGAAGAGTTTTTCTTCTGAAGCTGACGCTAAAAAATGTTTGGAAGATATGGAAGAAAACAAAGAAGAAATTATAAATAAGGTCCGTGGAACTTTTATAGGTGGTGGTTCCAAAGACAATGAAGATTATAAAAAAGGATTATTTTCACACTTTAGAAGTGGTGCTAAAGATAGTGAAGATATTGAAGAGCAATCTGTTAATATTGGGAATATTATCACCGCTTTGATGAGTGACAAGTTTTCTAAAATGGCGGCTGATTCTGAAAAATCTGCTGAAAAATCATTCACTACGGTTTTAAAAGAAATTACCGGGTATGAAAAGGAATTTGGAAAATCTGTTGATGACAAAAATAAATCAGAAGATAAGAGAAAGCTTGCTTCTGTTCAAATTTCTATTATGCAAAAATATTCAACATTGTTTAGTGAAGCTAAAAATATCGCTCTTGAATATTTTGGGGCATGGAAACACGCTATTACTGAAAGAGAGTCAGTATATAAGCAAGTATGTGTAAGTGCATTTAGATACAAAGAAGATAAGAAATAATCAATAATGAATTATCAATTGATAAACTAAACTTGAGTTTAAAAAATCAAAGGAGGACACAGTAAAATGGCTATTTTTGGAAATAAGAGAAGCTCTTTAAATGACGATTTTGATATTTCAAAATATGACCACATTCAACCTACCACAGAAGCACTGGAACAAATTATAACCGAATCTGCTAAAGATTCTTATAAACTTCGTGCCGGTATGTATGTATCAGATGTCATGATGGAACAAGCTGTATTGTTTGAATCAGCTGACCCAGAAGTTCTTTTGGAAGCCTTTGGCAAAGGTTTTTTTGCCAAAGTAAAAGATATGTTCGTAAAAATGTGGAATGCTGTTAAAGCTTGGTTTGAAAAAATGAAAAAATCTCTTGTTATGTTTTTCTCTTCGGGTAAAACTTTTGTAGATAAGTTTGAAAATGATCTACGGAAAAAGAATGTCAAAGGTTATAAATATAAGTCATTTAAATATACCGCAAGTAAAGGTGATGCCTTTGCCAGCAAAATACTAAGTACAATTGATAGTACTGAGAATGAATACGAGAATAAACTTGGTGGTTTGGATGTAAGAAGTTCGTCCAAACATAAAGATGCAATGGATTCCAAAAAAGATAATATGAAAGAAGAATATGACACTAACGATGATAAAGAATCTTTATTTAAGAGTATGGGTGTTGATTCTATTTCTGAATTACAAGAAGAATCATACCAAGAATATAGAAATGGTTCTAAAGAAAAAGAAGAATTTGAAGATTTTGAAAATAATAGCAAAGATGATATGATGAAATTCATTAAGGATAGTAGTAAAAATTTAGCCGATCTTGAAAGATATCAGAAAGATATGGATTCACATTTTAGTAAAATTGTTAAGGCTATTGAAACGGCTGGTAATAAATATAAGAATGAAGAATTTTCTAAAGTTTCACCATATGTCTCTCATAGTGTTGAAATGTTGAGATTTTGTATGTCAATTCGTTCAGCATTAAGTAAAATGCATGTTGAATATGTAAAAGAAGCTGCCAGTGAATTTGAATCTATTTTAAAAGGTTATTTAAGATTTAAACCGCTTAAAGAAAGTCTTGATGTTAGTCATGACGACAAAACTGATACTACAAATATTTTTGAAGCGGCAATGCGTTTGGTTTAATATATTACATTAGATGAATAGTGAATAAACTATTCATCTAATGTATTTTATATTTTCTATGAAAACAAATAAATAAGAAAAAAAAAGGAGCTGAATATTATCTATGAATTTAAAGAATATTTTTAATAAAAATATTATATGTAATAAACCAACATCACTTTTATTAACCACTGATAATATTGATTTTGATACAAGTCAATCTTGTTTAGAATATTTTATATTATTAGAAGAAAAATATTTTAATATTAATAAAAATCATTTACAATCAGCCCATATTGGTATTAAAGATAATAATATAGAAATATTACAAGAGGGGTTTGGTGATTTTATTAATTCGGTTATTTCATTCTTTAAAAATCTTTTAGATAAATTTAAAGAATTTATGAAAAGAATCTTTATGGTTATTTATGCATATCTTGGTGATTTTGAAAAGTTTTTAGATAAATATAAAGAAGAATTAAGAGGTTTAGACCCTAAGTTTAGTATTAAGGGATTCAAATATACTTTTAAATCAAATATACCAAATTTAGAAATTATTGATAACATAATTAATTCTTATAATAGTGAATTGAATGATATTGATAATATGACAAGAGATAAAATTATAGAACAAAGAGAAAAATTTATGTCAACTACTAATTTGAATAAAATTAGAGCTAATATTATTGGTGTAACAGGTGAAGTATCATCAGAAGATTACTTAAAAGATGTTAAAAAGATATTTAGGGATAATAATGATGAAAAAATAGATATTGATGTAAATAAATCATTCTTAACAACAATTATAGCAGATTACCCATTTTTAAAAAAAGAATATAGTGATTCTATTAAAGAAAGAGATAATATAATTGTAATTATAGAAAAAATTAAATCTTTTTTTGAAAAAAGTGCATCAGTTTATTATAAGGGTACTGATAAAACCATTGGGGTTAAATTATTAAATAGAAATGGTAATAAGATTCAAATTAATGACACTGTTGAAAAGAATCATAGTGAAAGTAAAATTAATTTAATTAACACCTTTTTTAGTTTCAAATTTACACAATCAAAAGAAATTGGTAGTATCTGTACAATAGCTTGTATTGAAAAAGCTAATGCACTAAAAGAATGCCTATCTTTTTATAGAGAAACTATTAAAAGATGTGCATTTAAAGGACCTAAGAAATCAACAGAAGATGATTAAAAAAGATTATGAGGTGAATATAATGGACTATTGTTTAGAAACAAGTATATTTCATTTAGAATATGATAAAGATTTCTTTTCTACATTATTGGAAAGAATGGAAGAAGAATCCGAATTTATCAATAAATCACTAAATAATAATTATATTGTGTTGGAATCTGATACAACTAATAATCAAGGAATATGGGAAAAGATTAAAACTTTCTTTAAACGTATATTTGGTGTATTTTCAGAAAAAACTAAAACAATTTTTGATTCAAATAAAAAATGGATGGATGAGAATTTTAATAAATTAGATAAAATTAATTATGACAAATTGAAGATAACAATGTGGCCATTCTGGTTAATGACTATTAATGATATCAAAGGTGTTCTCAGTACAATTCAAGGAATAGCTGATAATGAATTAAATAATCCTAAAAAGTTAGAAAAATATAAGAATGTAGATGATATGAAAAATACCTTATTTAAAGAATATTTCAATGAAGACAATGATTTAACCTTAGGATTAAAGAATAAATTTAGAAGTAATAATCCTAAAGGACCTATTAAAACACAAGAGCTATCTGGAGGAGAGTTAAAGACTAAAGTTGGTGAATTCAGAGAGTATTGTTATAATTATGGTAAAGATATAACACCCATGGTCCAAGCTTGGATTAATAAGGCCGAACAATCATTAACTCGTATTGAAAAAGTTTTAAAAGAAAGTATTGGAATGGATTTTTGTTTAATTGAAAATATTATTTATTCTAATACTGATTTGATTTATTGTAGTAATTTTGAAGCTATATTTGAAGCGGATAATACTACACAAACTAATGATAAAAGAAAGGATGAAAAAAAACCTGGAGAATCAACTAAACCAACTGAAGTCTCAGTTGTTAATACAGATGATAAAAATAAAGTTGATGAACAAAATGAAAATAAAAAATATTCTGATGTAAGCAATTCTCAACTCACTATGTATAAGAATATAGCTCAAATTATTCAATTAGCTATAACTTCAGCAATGACGGTTTTAGAAGAAAGATTTAGTGCGTATCTAAATGCTTTAAAGAAGATTGTTGCTGAAGGTGGAAATAATATAAATAATAATCCTGATGAAAAAAAATAAAAAAAATATAGGTAGAGAAATAATCTCTACCTATATTTTTTTAAATTCACATATCCCACTCATAATAAATTCATTTCCTTCTGATTTAAATTGTATAATTCGTTTAGTTAATCTATACGAACCACTATATGTTGAATTAATTTTAGTATTATCAAATATAAAAATAAATTCTTTATTTGGAGTTATAGCATCTATATTAAAATCCGATATATTTACATTTATAACAGTATTATTTTCAATTTTTCTAGTCTTCGCATCATTATTACTATATTCATTTCCATAATTATTAACTAGTACTTGGTATGTTCCAACGCCTCGTTGAACAGTTTCGGGTTTGATATTTTCAACTGTTCCTTGTTTTGGATCTATTATAATAAAATTGTTACCAATTATTTGATCAGCTACAACAGAATTACTATATATATTTATACTATCTGGGGTTATATTTATATGATTTTCCTTTTCTTTTTCTATTATAAAACTACCAGGAGTGAAACTATTTGGGTTTGTCACTTCCTTAATATTAAATACAGTACGTGTATATTCTTCTTTTATAAATGCAGTACATTTTGAATTAGACTCAATAATATACATACATAATAAATCAAAGAATATTAAAGCTCCCTTAGTATAAAATCCATATTGTTGATTTAAATAAAGTAAATTATTTAATAATGTTAATGGTGGTAATAATATTTCTTTAAAAATACTTTTATTTTGTAATGGGCTCATTAATACATTTTTCATACCACAAGTTGACAATAAATATGTTATAGTATCAGTTAAGTTACTATTAGTTATAACATTATTTACTATTTTTTTAGAATTGTCTAAATCACTTTCTTTAAATAAATAAAAAGAATATACATTTGCTAAATCTCTAGGAGTTGTTCCAGTTCTTTCAACTAATTTACTTTCTTTATAACTTGTTTCATCAAAATATGGTGTATTTTCATCCATGAATACACAAAAAACTGTATTAACAATATCTTTCTTGAATTGAAAATCTTTATTCCCATCATAAGCATATTTTTGCATTCTAAGTCTAAATCTTACTTTTAACTTATTTGATAATATTTTAAAATATATTTTTGGTTCTATAGAAACAGATAATTTAAATACAGGAAAATAATCATTATCAAAATCATGTTCTAATAAAATTCCTGTAATAAAATTAGTATTTATTTTAGTTGGCTCAACCTCTTCTGGGAATAAAATATCCATTGAATCTACCGTGTATTTATATGTTCGTGTATTATTCGGTATATTATTAGCCAAAAAAATCCCCCCTATAATAAATATTCTTTAATAATCTGTATTAAAAGAAAAAAATAAACTAGAGAAGTTAATCCCTAGTTTATTTATTATGAGAAAATAGTTCTAGTTTTATTATTTTTAATTCTTTCTCGCCAAAATTTACGGTCAAAACATTCTTCCATTAATAAATTTGCTATATTATTAGCAAATATTTCTTCAGGATCTGTCTCATGTACATCATCGGATGTTTTTAATTCAATATTTTCATAAAATTCTTGAAGAGTTAACTTAAATTTTTCTTTAACCCAGTTTTGTCTAGATAAATTAAAATACCAACAAAGTATTCTATTATTTAAGACAGCATGGTGGGCTAATTCATGTAATAATAACCACATTATACTGTTAGTATGTTCATGTTTATCAATGAATATAAATATTTCATTAGTAATTGGTTGATAAAAAGCTCGAAATGCATTATCACCAGGATATTTTCTATTTTTATAGTAGGGATCTCTTTCAAAAAAGAATTTCTTATATTTTGAATTTATAATAAAAACATTGACATCTATTTCTTCTCCCCAAAATTTATCTGAGTTAAGTTGATCAAATTCTTTTTTAATACCATTGACATCTATACCAATGACATCAAAATCAACAAAGTTTATCATATTATTTTACCCCCCCATTATTTATAATTAAAAAGGTACCTTATTAAGTTAAATATTTTATTAGTGTATATTTCATCATAAATTTCTTAATATTCTCAATATAATAATTTATAAATTTTTTTATAATACCTTTTTTCTTATTCCATTCCATCTCATAATTAAGATATTCTTTCATTAATAAATCGGCCACATCATTAGCAAATTTTTCTTCAGGGTTGTCTTCATGTATACCTTTAGCTGAACACATCTCATTATTTTTATAATAATCAAAAAAATCTATATTAAACCTTTCTTTAATCCATTTAATTTGAAACAAAGTAAAATACATATGTAGTATTTTACTATTATCTATAGCAAGATGTGTTAATTCATGAAATATTGTCCAAAGTATAATTTCTTTATTAAAATTTTCATTTATAAATAATACTATTTCCTCATGTGTTGGTACACAAAAACCATTAACATGATCAACAACAGTATAGTTTCCTGTACTATAACATAAATGGTTATGAAATATCGTTTTATATTTTATATTTATTAAACAAATACGAGCATCTATTTCCTTACCAAATACTAAATCAGAATTTATATTATTAATTATTTCAATAATATATTCTAAATCATCATGGTTAACATCAAAATTAAAAAATTCTATCATTTTATTTTTTCTCCTTTTTTTAAATCTCATCTTGCAAATGTATATTCATTTGTTTTACAATCTCCATATTAGGATGCAACACTTCATCCAATCTTTAATACTGATTTTTCTTAACTATCTTTTCTATTTATTATAATAAAGTTTAAAAGAAAATAAATAATAAATCAGAGATAATATTATCTCTGATTTATTATATTCTTAATGTAATTCTTCAAACTTTTCGTCATAATATAAATTAAAATTTTTATCTCCACATTGTAAAGAATAACAAAAAGTTTCATCTATTATACCTTCAAACTTACAACTGTATAACTCGTTTTCATATATCATAGTAGCTTCTACAATAATATTATTATCAATTATAAGAGGTTCAAAATACCTTTTTGGTAATAAAATAGTAATATATTCCCTAGGTAAATCAACAAACTCAATTTCATAATCAACATCACTATGTGTATCAGATGAAGGATATTTACCTACTACGTTCTCAACTGAAATAACTCTTAACTGTTTCATAATTCATCCCACTTTTATTTTTTTATTAAAATGATGAGCAGCCTTTATAATATTTTTTAAATAAAAAGGTCTTATCAGGAAATAATTTATTAAGTTTTTCTAATAAAAGAGCGTTCTTGCATCTAAATCTATTTTTATATAAAGATGATAAATCATTATCAATAAAGTCATTCATTGATAGAAATATTATATTACAATTAGTTTTCTTAAGTTTTTCTTTAATTAACCATTCAATAGCTTCCTTTATGTTATTATCATCTTTCCAGTAATTTCTAGAAACAGATTTAAATTGCCACATTTTAAATCTCTCCGGATAAGCTTTATTTATAGCTTTAAATGGAGAACCACCAAATAAATCTAAAACTGTTGATACCTTATTATTGTCAAACATATCTGAACTTATATTTACAATACAACCATCATTACTACATTTCAATTTTGTCTCAACCAACCATCTAATAGCCTTAATTATATTGTCATCATTGTCCCAATAATTATGTGGGACTGACTTAACTGAATCTATTTCCCATGGTTTAAATTTATCAGGATACGCACTATTAATAGTATTAAACACAGATTGATTGTGAATAATTTTAAGAACTTGGTTAAGACCATACTCAATAAGTACATTTCTATTTATTTTCTTACACAATTCCTTATCATTCCATCCTAATAAATCATCAATTAAAAATTTTACCAGAGTATTACCAATGATTATATTTTCCTCATCACTATTTACCCAAAAGCCTTTTGGGAATATTTTTCTATTTTTACCGGCTAAAACTTGCTTATAAATTTTAATTACTTCTGATTCATTCACTCCCATCTTTCCAACCCCTTTTATTATTATTCATTCTATATAATAATATATAAATAAATTTTATTATTCTTTTTTCTTAGATAAATTGCCACCACTCGTTAATTCTAATAATTGGATTGGATATTGTGTAAAATATTTATCATTTAAATTTCTTAAAGATAGATTATCGAATTTGTCAATTATTTGTTCAGTTACACTATATATATCTTTCAATGTTAATGCTTTAAATTGACTACCTAAATTAGTTGTATAATAATTATTTAATAAATGATTTTTAAATTCTTTTTTAATAATATTAGAAAGAATATTTATACTATTAGTGTTATTATTAATAACCCCTTGTTTAATAGCTTTATCTAAAGTTTTTATAATAGTTAATAAACCTAAATTTTTAATTTTTTCTATGTTTCGATATTTATCACCTAATATAGATTTAATAAATGGATATAAACTTGAATCTATTTCTATATTATTTATTATTTTATCTTCATATTTTATTATTTCAATAAGATTATCTTTACCTATTATATAACTGTCTTGTTTCTTGGGATGTATTATATAAAAATTATTATTAACATATTGGTATTCATACTTATCATTGGACAGAATAAGATTTATTGAACTATCCTTAAAGTTTTTTGTTATTATATATGGTATTAATGAACTTTCAATATTATTACTTTTAATAAAATAAACCCCTTCTATATAATCAGTAATAACTGATAATAAAGGAATTATAGTTGATAAAGTTTGAGATAAAACAAATGTTTTAGGATTATTACCATATTTATCCTCATAATATTTTCTATAGTTTTCATTCATTGCTCTGTTTTTATATGTATTTTTTATTATTGGATATGAAATGTATATATAAATCTTAGAGTATAATTTATTCTTTGAAAAAAATGATCTATAATGAGATGCTAAATTTAAGATATTACTCATCAATTCAATTGAACGCTCATCTTTTTTTACTTTTAAATAATCCTCTATATTAGCAGTTACTAATTTTTTTAAGATAGGTTCAAAGTTTATAAATAAATTTATTGTAGAATTTGGTGTTATTTCTTTACAATTATTTGTAAGTAGCTCATCTAATAATTTAAATCTTATTTTAAATAAGTTAAATATAATTTCCATTAATTTATCACACCTTTATATTAATTATTAATCTGCCTTTAAATTTTGAATTATCTGATATAGTAAATCTTTTTCTTTTTTTATCAATTGCTTTTTCTAATGCTTCCAATGTTCCATAGTCACATTCTAATAAAATATCAATTAAACTATTAGCTTCATCATCAGATAAACTTATACCTTTACCAATACGATTATTACTCATATTTATATTACGAACGTCTAATGTTGTAGGGTTACTATCCCATGTTATTTTAGCAATAGCTTTACACCAATCATGTTTACTACTTTCTTTAATAACCCCTAAAACTTCTTCTATCGTGAATTTAAAATCTTCATTTGGTTTTTTTCTTTTTTTACTTTTAGTCATTTATTTTATATCCCCTTTTTTAAATATTAATAAAAAAATAAAATATTGGAATACACTTTTTAGGTGTATTCCAATATGATTAATTGTCAATGTTATTTACGATACTGGAATATTTGTCATTCGCATCATCGTCTTTACTGAAAAATTTGTTGGTTTTAATAACTGTGAGAATTGATTTATTTTTCTTTAACTTAACTACCTCGGGAATGCTAATTGCATGTATCCTATTGTCAACTGCAAACATTAGTCCCAGCACTTTAAAAATATTACACTCCGAATAAACAATTCTTTCACGAACATCTGAACCAATTTTAAATTCTTTGGTAACAGAGTATAAAGCATTTTTTAATTTATCACTAACTCTATAATTACCAGAATCCATTTTTCTTCTTAACTGTTCAGGAACATTCTTTAATTCGGAGTCAACATCAGCAGAATTCATATGGAACATAGCATAAACTTTCATTTCCGGTTTAGCTGAACCATCCCTTGTAGCAACTGCTCTAATTGCTGCAACACCATCAATCTTTCTTAGATCTCTAAAATAATTAAATAAAAAGTTTTCAATATCTTCTGACATAACATTATAAATCACACCGATAGGTTCAACTTCCACCGACCTATCCAATAAACCAATTTTTTTTTGTTCTCCATTACTCATGTAATCTCTACCTCCTAAATTTATTTATTTTTTTGTTTAATTAGATATAAAAATCTATTTAGATATTTTAATAATATATAATTAAAATATCAATTTAATTTCTTCACTGTTTGATAATCATTTAACATGATTCTATAAATTTTATTAGACCATTTAACACTAGAAGAATATTTTGTATTTATTTGTTCAACGGTCTTTAAGTTTTTTCCTATATAATATTTTTTAATTAATTTTGCAAAACTATATACACTTTCAGATTTACTTTTAAAAGTAAATGCCTTATTATAAGGGTCGTTGTCTACAGCATTTAAACCAAATAAATTATTTTTATTTCTTGCAATTTGTGAATTACCATCACCACTTTCTAATCTAGCTACAGCTAATATAAAAAAGGCGTTTATTTCATATTGTTGCTCAGCCTTTAAAATAGCTTCTTCAATTCCTACTAATTTTGTTTTAGATAAAAGCTTTTTTAAATCTTCTATATGTAAATTAGATTTTGAATTTACTATACTTATAGGTCTTCTTATAAATAAACTACGAGAAACATTTTTTTGTTTTCTAATAAAATTATCTTCATTAACAATTTTTAAATAATTTTTATTAACGAATTCATTATCTTTCGTTTTATACCAATCATCAATTTTATCTATTATTTCTATAAAGTCATTTTTATATAACATACCAATACATTCAGAATTTACATTATTTGATTTCCTTATATTTAATGTATTACTAGTAATAATATAATATTCCGATTCCTTTCGATTATTCCCTTCTGGTTTTTTAATATTATTTTCTTTATTTCGTTTGTACTGCTCTTCTTGAATTTGAATAGGTTTACTTGAGTTTCCTTTATTCTTTTTTTTAATTTCTTCTGTAGTTTGGTTAATAAGATGATTAAAAAATATTGTAGTTACTAATGCTGAAATAATAAATAAAAATAAATAAATAGTAATTTTGTTTTTTGACATATTTTTTACCCCCTTAAATTATAATAATGTTTTATATATGATAAAAAGCTATTAATTATGAGATAATCCTCTATAATAGAGGATTATCTCATAATATTTTATGAAAACATAATTATTTTAAATAGTTTCTTTACACCTAATATAGACTTTGTATCTATATTATAAACAAATTTATCATATCCACCATTTTCAAAGTATTTAGTAAAATCAAAACTTTTTTCATTCTTTTGTACTTCTTTTAAATAAGTCTTAAAATCATTAATTGCAAACGCTCTAGCTTTTTGAGCATCTTTTAGTTTTTCATTATCAATATTTTTTTTCTTATATATCACATCTCTTTCTATAGAATTTATTAAAGCAAATAAATAAGCTAAATTATGTTTCATTGCTTCATAATTTTTAGATTTAAAGTTTTCAATTAATAACTTATGATTTTCTGAATAATCATCCATATAAGATTTCCTTGGTTTAAAATAAAATTTGATACCATCTTCATCTACAGAAATACCTTCAGTTAATATTTTATTTTTATATGAATTATCAAGACCTTGTTTATTCATATACACAATCGTCATATCCATAGGTTTTAAATCTTTAACAATACATGTTACTAGGGAATATATATTAATATCTACAGATGAATCATGTAATTTTATTAAAATAATCTCATTATTATCAATTTTATTTTTAGCTAATAAATATAAACGGTTTTCACCTATACCATAATATATTATATCACCATTTATATCTATGGAATTATATATCCCTGTAAATATATCTTTTAATTTATTTATAAATAATAAATCCATACTATCTAACTTTAGTGTATAATTTTTATCATAGTATTTAATAAATTTTGGATTTAAGGAACCTTCTAGATAACCTATTATAGATAAAATTTCTTTATTATGTCTTGGTATTTCTTGTAAGAAGAATTCTCTCATATCATTAAAAAAGTTAATACCTAATGAAAGATTAAATTTAGTTGCAGCAGACCGAGATAAATCTTTTAATTCAACCGATTTTTTCCTAAGAAATTCTTCAGTATTTTTCATATTTAAATTTAAAAATTGCTCATAATCTATATCTCTATTATCACTAGAAACATAAAGATTTTTATAAGCACATCTTAAATTTTTATCATCAATAAAATCTTTTAATAAAGAATTTAAAATTTCAATTTGATTTATTGAATTTTTTGACACATTATTAACACCAATTTCAATAATTACTTTTAATCCATCAATGTATAATAAATAAATACGTCTTATAACTAAAAAGAAATTATCTGAATTTTGTATTAACATATCTTTTAATAATGATAAATATTTCTCATTTTCTTCAATATTGTTTTCATTATCAATCATATAACAAAAATCATCAATCATACTTTTTTGTAATCTGATTGATTCAATATGATTAAACCCTTTTCCTCCTATAAATAATATATATTCAAATCCTCTTTCATATAATATTTTTTCAATAAAATTATTTAAACTTTGTATAATATATATCGCATCATCTTTTAATGAACTAACTATAATATCATTTATAAAAGGTTTATATAAATTTTCATAGAATTTTTTTTCAAAATCATAAAATTCATCTAATGATGATGGTATAAATGTATTTAGTTCTTTTATCATTTGTTTAAAATAATTATTTGTTGAAGTATAATTTAAAAATTCCTCAGGTAACTCAATATCAGTTAATGAACATTCATCAGATGAGTAATTAACATATTCTTTTATTATACTTTTATCAGCTAATTTATAAAAAGGGTTCTTTTCACTAATATTTATTTTTAAACCGTAAGTTTTAGCTTTTTTATTTATATTATTAGCTAATAATAGTTTTTTAGATGCAGGACAATATCTAAAGAATCTAATAGCTTGAAGTATATGTTCCTCATCAATTAATGGGAATTTTCTATCTTCAGGTAATCCAAAATCTTCCGAATATAGGTTTTTTCGGTCCTTAGATTTTAATTTAGTTTCTAACAATATATTAAAGTCCAATATATTTCACTCCTTTATATTTGTCACTTTAAATAATTGTTTTTATTTAATTAAAATTTCAAATATATATTATTAGAGTGAAAATAAATATTAATAAAATAGATGGGGGTAATTTAAAATGAAAACTAGTAAACTTTGGACTAATGAAATAGGAGAAAAAATTAATAATGTGTTATCTTTAAAATTTAGAAGATATATAAAAAGAATTAGGGAAGATAACGGATATGTTATCGACCAATCTTTAAACTGTGTAGTGAGAATTTTTGGTATTGTTTTATGTAAGGATGGGAATTTTTATCCAGTAATGAAGGATAATAAAATTTCTTTTAATAAATTATCTCGTAAAAATACTGTTATGTATATACTAAGTTTGAAGTGTGAACCATCTGAAGTTTTAGCAACTTATGAACTTTAGTTTTAATGATTAAAGAGTTAGTTTTTAACTAACTCTTTAATTTTTTATAAAATAAATTATTTTAAGGAGGTTTTAAATATGAAAATTTTATTGGTTGACACTAGTAGTAAGTTTATTGAAATAAATGCTTATTTAGCTACAAAGACTAAATATGAGCAGTTAATATTTCATCAGATTGGTAATTTAGGTTCTTTAAAAAGTATAAAGAACTTTAACACTAAAAACTTCTTTGTTGCTGTAACAGATAATGATTATAATGACGGTTCTGGAATACAAAATCAAAAATTCTTTCACGATGGTTTAATGAAAACTGAATGTGTTGCTTTATTTAAGGAAAATTATTTTCCTAAAGAACCATGTCTTATTCATATTTTTCCAAATAATATGTTTTTTAGAAGTCCTGGGCAAGCATGTGGAATTTCAAAACATATTGCTGATGCAACAAAGGAATTTGCTGAATTAAAAGCACAACAAAATAAACTTATTGTTGGAGGTGGTTTCGTAGATGAAAGTTATGTATATAGAGAATTTATACCTCAACATAGAGTAAGTCAACAATTTAGTATGAAATTTGTTTCAAAGGAATGTGACAGTAGATTATTTAATACCGAAAATGTTTTATGGTATGCAAGTAGTTGTTGTGACCGATTAAAATATGGTTATACAAAGAAGGATATTGTTGAATTTGATTTAAAATGGGTGAATCAAATGATAGACAAATTAATTACAATGAAAAATACTGATACTAGTATAGTTCCAACATTAGAAGGTGAGTGGGTCCCTGCTATTATATATCTTGGTAATGATGGTCATTATACAATAACTAATGTTGATGGTAAATTTCTTCCAATAAAAACATTCCATCATTTATTACGAAAATGGTTTGAAAAAGGTGGGGACTTACCAAATAAACATTTTTGGGAACAAGCATTACCTCAAATAATAAATAGTAAGCCAGTACGAGCTATATTTAATAAACATTTACAAGGAACTGTTATTTAAAAAAATATAAAATAAATAGAGATTTTTAGTCTCTATTTATTTTTTTATGTTCCTTTTATTTTTTAGTATAGTTAATACTACTAAATATATATTATATTAGTAAGATAATCAGTAATTTTACCCACCGATTTAGGGTTATAATATAATCGGGATACATATAAAATTATGTATATAAGGAGGTGATAAAGAATGAAACCACAGCGAGGATTTACAGAATTAGTTAAATGGGATTGTTATGAAGGGACTTTGGGATGTAGATACCTAATCGGATACCGACCCTTGATTGTAGAAACCGTTACCAATTACACATTTATTATTGGTCATAGCGAATTGACTTTCTTAATAAGTCGGTTTCGACCACATCAAATCCAACAGGGCGGTGAACACTTTTTGAACCAGTTATTCGAACCAGCTATTGAAAAAAGTCTCAATACAAGGAAAGGAGGCTTTCTAGGTCTGTTTTTCATAACATTCCTAAAAACTTTAATGAAACCTCAAGTGGTTTCATTTATAAAATAAAAAAAATATTATTATGGGTTTTTTAAAAAATGGAGATGGGTTAACCCCCATTTCTATTTTTTTATAAATAAAAAAATATAATGTAATGGTATTTAATCCATTACATTATATTTTATAGATTATTCATTTACTTTATGTTTTTTTCCTTTTGGACATCTGCTCTTTGCTTTTAATAGTTTATGAGCTTCTTTGCGAATACTGATTTTTTGCCCATCTTGAATGTTCGTATATTGACCAACAAATTCAGAAACATCCTTCAGAACAATTGAACCGTTGAAATCTTCTTTAGGAATAAAGTCAAACTTCCTACCGGCATCGACATATTTATAAATGAGTTCAGAGCATACTTCATACAAACCATCAGTATTTCTGAATTCATACGACTCAACAATACGCTGAGCTTCCTGTTTATCAACACCGAAGTCAAGTAAAATTGTTTTAATCATATTACGGAACAGTTGTACTGGAAATACTTCTTTAGTTACAAGTTCATTACCTTTGGTTGAAACACTTTCAACCTTATAGTCGATTTCATTCAAAAATGCTTTGGTTAATTTGTCGAAGTCACCACGACTAAATGAAACAATAGGTTTACCCTTTTTAGATAAGGTAATACCATTTTTAATTTCTTCAAATACCTCTGTAAAACTTTTAGTCACTTTTGCCATTTGATTCTACCTCCATTAATAGTTTTATTTACTTTATTAGTTCTTTGTATTAATTTTTAATACACTTAAATAATATATACTTAAAATGTATTTCAAAGAAATGTTTAATTTATATTAATAAATAATTATCTTATTTCTTTAGAAGATCTGTTTCCATCTTCATAACCTAATTTGTATCCAATACAAAAAGTAATAAAACCAATTAATATTGACGCACTTATAACTGACAAATTATTTACAATTAAATTATTTTCCATTAATTTCACCACCTTTCAACTATAAAATAAATATATAGTAAAAATATATACTGATAATATACATAAACCAATCACAAGTAAAGATAATAAACTATTCTTATTAATTTTTTTTTGAATACTATATATTATAAAACCCATAAAAATAAATATCTGTAATATCAACCCAATAAGAATAGATATCTTAGTTATAGTACTCACTTATTTCACAACCTTCTATTCTGCTTTCAGTTTATTTAATAAACTGAAAGCATCCTTTAATAACATAATTTGTTTCTTTACAAAATCGTCAACATTTTCTTTATCGAATTTATTAATAATATCATTCATATTCTCTTTAGTTATTTTTAAATCATTTTCTAATACAAATAGATTATTTGTATTAATAAATAAATCCAATGCAGCTAATAAATTATGATAAATTAAACTATATGCAAACTCATCTTTAATTTGTTCATCATTTTCATTGAATGTTTCAACCTCATCGATAATACTTTGAAACATTGAGAAAAATATATTATCTCTAGCACCAGCAAAATCACCATACACTTCACATAAATCACTATGATTCACACTAAACGCCTTTATTTTATTAAAATCCTTTTTTAATTTTTTTTCTTTTAGTTTTTTATTTAAATCGATAATATTAATTATAAACACATCCCATTCTTTTTATAAATTTAGTTAATAAAATGTAGAATTTAATATAATTTATTAAAAATACCATAATGAAATATCTATCATTTTAAACAACTCCAAAATAGTTCTTTACTTTTCTAAATAATACTCTAGCTGTTTGATATACAAAAACTGACACATAAAATAAAAATATTATTAAACATATATATTGTATACATTTTAGTACATAAAATATTATTTTTGCTATAACTAATACATACAAAGCTTCAAACATTTATTTTTTCACCACCAATTTCATATTTTTTATTTTTATAAATAAGACTTTAATTGCTGGATATAAGATATCTAAAGTACAATATATTATTACTAATATTAATATATAATTTAAATACTCTAATATATATGATAAAACTATTATTATAGTTAATAAAAATATTGATCCAAACATTTATGTTCTCCTTCTTATTGTTGCACATATTGTTTCAATAAACATTTTTTATATATCCTAACTAATATATTTTACCATATTATCATAAACTATCATAATATTTTTTAAATGTTTTACTTGCTCTAATAGAACTTTATTCTCTTCAATTTTTTCATCACTGATATTTTTTTCCAATATTTGTATATATTCATCTATATTATCTTTATTTAATTCAGAGTTTCTTAGAATACCATCGACACTCATATCAATAAAAAGTTTTATTGAACCTAATAAATTTCTATAAATTAATGCATAAATAAAGGCATCAGTAAGTAAAAGCTTATTCTCTTTATCTGAGAATTCCTCACACTCTTTTATAATATCAGGAAGAAACCCATAGAATGAGAAATCTCTAATATCGTTAATCATATTAAAACCTGGTAATAAAAATTCATTATTAATGAAAAATTCTTTTACTTTGTCACCTTTAGCTTCTAGTTCTTTTTCTTTTAATTTATTATTTAAATCTAATAATTTGCCAAATCTTTTATTCATCTTAAACATCCTCCTAAAATTTATTATAACTTTCTATTTAATAATATATATTTATAAAAATATTAAAGAATGGATAGATTTAATCCATTCTTTAATATTATATTTATTTTTTAATATTTAGACAAAATAAAATATATGATTTTAAATCTACTTCATATCTAATTTCATTGGGTATAGTATTTGATATTAATATAGGATAATTTTTATTAGACTCCATTTTAGAATGTATATCCTCAATATATTGTTTTAGATGTATTAAAGAATTAAATGGTCCGTGAATTCCTAGTTGTTCCCCCCAAACAGTTTCAATCCAATAAACCTTTTCATTTTTAATATAATAACATAAAGTATGATTAAATCCACCAGTATTTTCTTTTTCATTGTATTCAATAAAAAATAAACAATTAGCTTTATATATTTTATTGTTATTAAATAAATTACGAATAAATATTGCTTGTTCATGAGATGAACCATTTTGAGTTTCAAGAAGTTCATCATCATTTTTTAATAAATTAAATTCAGAGCTCTTAATATTATTTCTCATAAAATTATATACATCTTCATCACCATTAAAATTAGGTAAATCAGTTATATATAGTTCTGTAACAATATTATTTTCTTGTTTATTCATTATTTTTAATACATTTTTATCAACTGTATCTTTATTATAGTTTTCTAACTTACCTCTGGTTACAAAATAAGTTTCTTTTTGTTTAGTAAAATCATATGGTTTATATAAACTAGGATGTTTATCAATCATACCATTATTAGAAGCTTTTAATATTTCAGCTACAAATTGACTACAAAAATATTCATTTTCCCTATCAGTTTCTTTACCAATACTTATATTAAATAAACCAATAAAACTAAAACTTAATTTATCTTTTTTCTTTTTAAATTCATTTAGTTTATTTTTCATTAAGTCTCTTTGTTCTTTAGTAACAAATATTACATAAAGGGAATAACTAGTATCTTTAATAACATCTTTAAGCAAACCATCTTTAATATCTTCATTAATAAATGTCATATCAGAATCTTTAAATTTTCTACCAAAACTATACATATCATTTAAACTACTATCAAATGAAATACTTACATGACTATATGGATCGCCAGTAACAAACTTAATAACTTTAGCCATATTAGTATTAGTGTAAGTTAATAAAATAAATACTGGGTAAAGATTATTATTTGATTTATAAGATTCTTTAACAAAATCTCTTTCACCCTCAAAATCAAATTGCCTATAATCTATAGTTAATTCCTCACCTTTTTTAATTTTATTTTTAGATTTATAAAAGTAAACTTTTTTCCCATTTCTATTAGCTTGAACTAATACTAAATTAGGATTATTTGAATGATTAACAAATTGACCAGCTTTAGTTCGTTCATAATCTTTATCTGGATTACCAGTTTCATTAACTTTCTTTATAGCTAATAATTTAGTATTATAATCAATACCTTTATTTGCAAATATACCTTTACCAGATATTTTTGAATCCTTAACATTATAGTATGTTTCAGAAATATATGAATCATCTATCTTCTTTAAAGTTATAACTTCTAATTTTCTAGCACCACCAATATCATTTTTCATTTTATCATTTAAATATTCTTTAAATTGATAATCATTAATACTCTTTATTTCAATAACACTGATAATTTGTACAGGAGCCCCCCATTCAGTTTGATAAATATTATTCTCTAAATATTTATGTCTTTCGGCATATACACGTATAGTATAAACAATTTTACCAGAATTAAGTCTTTTTTTTATACTAACCCATTCGTTCTTTGGAAAAGTTATAACTGGTATTTTAATTTTAGTATTTTTTAATTCATTGGCATTAAAAAAACCTTCGTTACAAGGTATATCCCATTTCTTTTTAGCTTCTTCCTCCATTTTAACTAATCTAGTATAATAATCGGGTATTTCATCTAAATGATCTTTAGCTATCATTCTAGCTTTATCTAAATTTTTAGTGTGTTCCTGTTCAATTTTTATCCCTATTTTTAATTGTTCAGAATCATAATTAGAATCTGGTCGTATATCATAACTAAGGTCAATAGCTTTTTCATCTTTATTCTCTTCTATAAAAGATTCTTTAATAAATTCATCAAGAGATCTAATAAACCTTATATGTGTTTTATTAACCATGTCGCTTTTTTGTTCTTTAAACCCATATTTTTTAGCTAATTTGATAGATATATTATTAGTTTTTTTTATATTTAAAACAATTGATGTTATATCTCTTTTAGAACGATGACAGAATTGAATACCCTCATTCATTAAAACATGAGAAATACCTTTTCCACGAAACTCTTCTTTAATAAATATATTAAAGAAAGCATATTCTCTTTTAACCTTTACTTCAATAAATCCAGCATTTCTATTACCAACTTTATAAATGTATCTAAAAGATACTTTATTATAAAACTCCCTTGGTCCTAATTTTTCTTTATCTTTATTATCTCCTAATATTCTTAATGCACGTTGATATTCAGCTTCCATTATAATATCAGTATTAATAATTTCATTATAAGATTCCATTAAAACAAATATAGGTCTGTTATCTTCACCATTAGATTCAATATATCTATCTTTAGCTTGTTTTAAAAATTCAAATATAGAATCATATTTTTTATCAATAACTTTGATATAACTAAAAGTTGTTTGACTCATTAATACTCTGTCTTTTAATTTTTCTTTTACTTTATCAACTGCTATGATTTTATGATGGTTATTAGGATTTTCCCCACCTTGTTTGACTTCTATCTCTAATGCTAAAGAAACTATAAATACATCAGGAATATAAAACTTTTCTTCACCTTCATATACATAATAATAAACATGAGGTGATGGTGTCATTACATCATCTGAATCAAATTGTAAAAATATATCTAAAAATTTTAATAAATCTAATTCATATGAACCAGTATATGTTTTTTTATTACCATCAGACCATTCATACTCACCTGATATTTTTCTATTAGCTAACATTTTCTTTTGTTGTTCAGGACTACTTAATAAATGTATCTTACCATATTTACCAATCATCCTTTGTTTAAATATTTCTCTATATCTATCTTTACATTCAGGTCTTTCACAAAATCTTAAATATTTATTAGTAGTTTCATTCCATTTAGTGGGTCTTTTACATATAATACATCTTCCTTTATCTTTACCCGTTTTTACAAAATAAAAATATTGTGCTGGAGTAAAAGTTTTAGGAATCATACCCTCATGTTCTTGTTCAAGGTGTTCGTATAAATCTTCAATATGATTAAATTTATCTTCACATATATTACACTTAATCAAATTAAAACACATCCTTTCTTTTAAGCTATTATGTAAATGTTTTTTATATGTGCAAAATATAAATAAATAAAAAAAATCAGGTAGATATTTTATCTACCTGATTTTTAATTTTTTTTCCTTTATGAATTCCATTAACATCATCTCAATTGTTTTAGTTATATAACCTATTATATATGTTTCAGTATAATAGTATTCTAAACTTTTCATGAAGGGCTTATTAAATGACATTACAACCTTATGAACTAATTCACTTAAATCTTTTTCAAAATCATAGATCATTCTTATATCTTTTAATTCATATTCCAATTTGTATTTTTCTAAAAATACTCTTTTTATAGTATCTTCTATAATACCCATTAAAATATCTAAGTCTTGAATATTATTTGTAGTAGGAGTATTTTTCTTATTTTTTATATGATTAATTATACTAATTAAAAAACAGAAAATAGTAAAATAAGTAATAGATATTACACCTAATAATTTTATTAAATCAATATTCATATTAATTTAACCCCCTTAAATATATTCTAAATTATTGTTTTATGTATATTATTAATTTACTTATAATACATTTTAGTAATATTTGTTTATTATTTTAAGGTGGTGTTGTATAATATATTATGGAAAACTTTAAAAAAGAAATCGATTTTGGAGTTGATAATTTTCAAAAACAAAAAGTTCTTAATAGTAATCAATCTATTGCTCAAATTATAGTTAATTTATTTTTTATGAGACCTGGTAATATACCTAGTTTACCACATATAGGAATCAATATACACCAATATTTATATAGTATTGATGATCAAGTTAATATTGATGGTCTTAAAGAAAATATATATAGACAATGCCCAGCTTTAATACCATATCTGAATATGGGTGAAGTAAAAGTATTTGTCGCTGAATATAAAGGACAAGGAATTTTAATGGTTGCTATCCCAGTATTAACAGATAACACTACAATTTTACTTGGTTTTACTAAAAACAATTCTGGGGATATACTCTTCAATTATTCTATTGAAGAAAGTATAACTAATATTTAAAAGGATGGTGTTCTAGTAATGAGTGATATTAAATTTGATCAAGGCATTGATTTACAGGCAATTATTAAAGAAAGTGAGTTAAATACTTTAAAAGAAGAAATTAATGATAATGAATTAACTCCAGTTATTGGAAACAATTGGATGAATAAGATATGCTCTGAAGAATTGGGACCTACTTTACCCAAAGATTCTATTAATTTATCTGATGTTCAAACAGAAAGTAAATATGAGGGTTTAGGTATTATAATAGAAAAATCAGAACAAGAGAAACCAACCACAATGAGAGAACAACCTGGTTTATCAAAAGAAACTATGAATAGTTTAGATGAATATATGAAAGATTTTGATGAAACTATTAGTGTTGTTAAAGAAAAAGTTGAAGAAATTAAATCTAAACAAGATGATGATGATGATGAAAAAGATGCAGCTGATGAAAAAATGACTAAAGATGAATTTGATAGAGTTTATTCTGAAGCTGTTGTTGTTATTGATAAAACTGGTATGGGTACTATTATTAATTTTACCAATGAAGAAAGAGAAAAATTAGAAAAAGTGAAAAAAATTAAATTAGAGGAAGTAGAAACTATCAATCTGCAAGTCCTTAAAACTAAAAAGAAAAAAGGTAAAGTTGACACTATTCTTAAAAAGTTTGTTAATATTCATACGACACCTATTGTTGCAGTAAATTCTGGTTATACTGCTATGATGAAAGGGTGTTCTGCATATGAATTAATGTCTATAATGGCAGATACTAAGAATCCACTTATAGATGCCCAAACAAAATGGTCATTAATTCATAGTAAAATTGAGTCAACCAGTATTGGTATATTAACATATGAGGATTTTCTAATTAAATCAGCTGCACTAGATTACAATATGTATATTTATGGTATTCTTTGTGCAACATATCCTAATGATGATACAATTCCATTAAAATGTGAAAAATGTGGTAAAGATTTTGAACATAAATATTCAATTAAATCTCTAATTAGAGCTGAAAAGATGAGTGATAAACTTAAGCAAGAAGTTGGTTCTATTATAGATGCTTCGGTTAGTTTAGAAACAGCTAAATTTAAGCATAAAAATAGTTCTTTTTCTCAAGTCAAAGCTATTAGATTACCGGATAGTGGATTTATTGTTGAAATGTATATTCAATCAGTATACGATTATATTAATAAATCTATTAAAGAATTATCTGATAATAAAGATAGCAAGTACAATCAAGCATCTGTATTATCATCAGTTGTTAATAAAGTTTATATTCCTGATGAAAAAGAACTAGATGAATACTTTGAATTCGATTCTGTTACGGATATAACTAAAATAATTTATTCTTTAAGTGATACAGATATTTTAATATTAAGTAAACAAGCCGATATACTTATGGATGGATTTGAATTCGGTTTAATGAATATTACTTGTCCAAATTGTAAACATCATAACAATACAGTTAATATGGAATTGGAGGAAATCCTTTTTCTCAAGTATCAGCAGGCAATGACTACCAAAATCGAATAGAACAATTCTATGTGTTTCTTGATGAGATGTTAGAATTATTTAAAGGGCAACTTGATATTGATTATATTAAATATGGTATGTCATATAAAGAGGCTCTTTTATTAAGAGACACAAGAGTTGAAAGATTAAAAAAAGAAAGAGAAGAAATTGAGAAGGATAGAGAAATAGAATCGGCTAAAATAAAACAACAACAATTTCAAAAATCTTTCTTAAAAAAATAACCCCATCCTGTTGATACAGTTTGTGTGAAAGGGGTTTAACAAACCTATGCTAAATGATATTATTTCTGTATTCAATCAGCTTACTCGTAGTGAGTTGGCTGATTGTTCATTATTTGAAAATATTATTAATAGACACTATGAAAAATTTAAATATTTTTATTCTATTATAGATAATATCAATTTAAAGAGTATAATAGATATTGACTGTCAAGAAGAATCAACAAAGTTAAATATTTATATTTCATTTAAAACAAAAAAAGAAAGAGATACATTTTTTAATATATTTATTAATAAAATTAATAATAGATGTAGTTTTAAATATAAAGATTATTTTATTTTCAATGTTATGAGAGATACTAAATGTATTAATATAACAATAGAAAATAATGATATTATAATGGAAGAGGTGATTTATGGATGCAAATAGAATTATATGACACTAAGAAATTTATTGAGGTTAATAATTTAAGAGAAATAACAAACTTAATTTTATTTGAGAAAGGGAATATTCCAACTGTTGATGGTTTATTATCAACAGATATTTTTGGAGTTTCGGCTAGAGAAAGAAAAGAAACATATGCTTATATCGATTTACACGGGCATTTCTTACACCCATTTATATTTAAAACATTAAAACGAATGAATAAGAAATTTGAATCTGCTATATATGGTAATGTAAATTTTATAATTAAAGATGGTGAATTAATTGAAGATGAAAATGGAGAAAGTGGGATAGAATTTTTATATAAAAACTGGGAGAAATTTGATTTTAAAAGAAATAATAGTATGATGAGAAATGAAAGAATTTCTGTTTTAGAATCATATAAAAAAGATGTTCTATTTACTAAATATTGGATTGTTATGCCAGCTTTCTTTAGAGATGTAAATTTACAATTTGCAGCTGAAGGAAGAGTGTCACATCATGAGATCAATGATAAATATTCTAAATTAATTAGGTTCGCTTCTATAATTAATAATAATAATTTTGACTTTGTTTTAAATACAACTAAAGCAAAAATTCAAGAAATGCTTGTTGAAATATATGATTTACTTAAAGGTAAAATAGAGAAAAAACAAGGGCTGATCCGTAAGTCTCTATTAGGTAAATCTATTGATTTTGGCGTTAGGAGTGTAAATTTACAATGCACGTGATTCTTTAATTGTCGGGGAAGCCTTTTAAATATCTTACTACCAAACTATATTAGTAATAATATAGTGGCGAAGGGTAATGCCTTAGGTATGGTAACAAGGTAAGAAATTAGGTAATCCGCAGCTAAGTCTCTTTATTTGTTGTGTTAAAATAAGTTTTTAATAATAAATAAACTTTTTATTAAAGGAGGTGATAAGATTGTTTTTTATAAATATAATAACAGAAAAGGAACAATGGAAAAAAATTTATATTAAAAATAAAATAACAAAATATAGTATTAGTTCATATGGTAATATTAAAAATGAAGAAACTAATTATATATTACATCCTGCTAAGGATTCAGATGGGTATTTGATAGTTTCACTATATCTTAATTCAAAGCGGTATATTAGGAAAATGCATAGATTAGTGGGAATAGCTTTTATACCTAATCCTGAAAATAAACCTACAGTTAATCATAAAGATGGTGTTAAATCTAATAATTATGTTTATAATTTAGAATGGGCTACTTATTCTGAACAAATGGTTCATGCATTTGAATTAGGTTTAGTTGAAGGTGGAAAAGGTGAAAAAAATTCCATGTGTAAATATTCAGAAAAAATAATTCATAATATATGTGAATTATTAGAAAATGGATATAATCGTTCAAAAATATCTAAAAAATTAGAAGTACCAAAAGATTTAATACAAAGAATTGTATTAGGAAGAAGTTGGACATATATATCATCATTATATAATATAGATCCTAAAAAAAGTAAAACTCCATATTCAAAAGGACAAGAACACTATCATGCATCTTGTAATGAAGAGATGATACATTCAGTTTGTAAATTATTAGAAGAAGGAAAATTATCAATTAAGGAAATATCTAAAAAATTAAATATTTCTAAATATATAATAAAACATATTTTATACAATAATACTTGGAAACAAATATCATCTCAATATAACGTGGATAATTTTAAAAAATATAGACATAATACAACAACAAATAAAGAGAAAAGTTCAACGACTATCGAAAACAATATGTTTATCATTAATATAAAAATTGGTAAACATAGGGTAAGTAGGTAAACTCACAAGTCAATTAATGGTGGGTTGAAATGGGAAACCATCAAAAAGATGAAGATATAGTCTAGTATCCTAGTGAAAACTAGGGACGTTCATTAGAGAACTGCATAGTCTGACGAACTATGTGAATACAACGAATTTCTGCACCTGTATTTAAAGCAAATAGACCAGAAGAAATGAAGGTTGACTTTTATAATTGTGGTATTCCATTGTCACAATGCTGTTCATTATGTACACCGTTTATGATAACATGGGTAAAAAGATTTTTTCAAAGAGAATTAGAAAGATTATATAATAAATATCCAGTTAGATTAAAAACAGAAGAAATTATTTATGTTAAATTAAAATCTCCGGAATTATATTTTAATGATGAATATATTGAAAAGCAAATTAATAAATTTATTTCTAGTTATGGTGATAGATTTGAAAAAATTAAATTACCTGTAGATGATCCAAAATATGATAAAAATATTTATTTAAGTTTCATCGGCAGAGAATATATTAAAGGAGTTCCAGAAACAGAATCACCCTTAATACAAAGGCCTGCTACATGGTGTGATATTTTATATCAAGCAGCAGTTGAAATTACCTCTGACAAACATGTATATGTAACACGGTATCCTGTTTTAGATTATTTTGGTACTTTTCCTAATAAAATTCATGTGTTATCAACACATGAAACTATTCCAATGTTTGTTGGTTTTAGGGTATATGAGCACTACCCTAAAATAGATATTAAAATGCCTAAAGATAAAGTTTCTGTTGCCTTTGCTGATACAGTAACAATGTCAAACCTGTATTTAACAGGTCTCGGTGGGGATTACGACGGCGATTTTACGTTCGAAGAACTTTGGTCGCTCAGCAGTAGTAATATTGCTGATAGCATTCTGTGAACGCTTAACGAGCGGTGTGTGGGTTATTAAGAATAAAGTTGGAAAGATAACCTATGCTAACGGTAGAAGCGGAAATAAGTGGTATTTGACAGCCGACGAATATGCTTCGTAAGAGAACCTAAGGACCTGAAATATGGTTAGCTTGGTAATACCGTGTTTTTATGAATTAACTTTTCCCAAAAAATAAAAAAGTATTAAATGCTCAACAATTCAATGAGGTGAGTAATTTGTTTAAAATTTCAGAAGAGGAATCTAAAGAATGTAAGAAATATTTTGGTGTTATTTATATGATTATTGATAAAACAAATAATAAAATATATGTTGGACAAACAAGAGACATTTTAAACCGTCTACGCCAATATAGATATGAAAGTAAAAAATTAACTAAACGTAATATTAATAGGGATATTGGTATTGCTCTTTATGAAAAAGGAGAAAAGAATTTTGAATGTGTTATATTGGAGAAATGTAATTCATTGGTTGATTTAAATATGAAAGAGATTAAATGGATAGAAAAACTTGACTCAAAAAATGTAGAAAAAGGATATAATATGGGTATTGGTGGAGAAGCGTATGAAAATAAAAGAGGGATTAAATTAACATGGGAAGAAAGATTAAAAAAATCAATACCAATAGTTGTATATGAAGATGGGCAATTTAAATATTATGAGGGTTCTAAACTCTTTGCTTCAATTATAGGAGTTGACAGAACACATATAACAAGAGCAATAAAAAAGGAATTAAAGTTAAAAAGTATCTTATTTTTTATTATGAGAAAGATCTCTGTTACAACACTATTACTGAAATTGAAAGAAATTTATATAATAGAAAAAAGATTTTAAAAGAAAAAGTTAAATACATTGAATTGGGGAAAGATTTAATTCATAGGAATGTAGAGATCATTCGAAATTTTAATATTTATATTAAATATTAAAATAGTAGAAGTACTAGCCAGTTTGAGGGCTGGTTGGGAAGCGCAGAACTCCTTTATATTTCTTATTCTTTATAAAGGATGAAGAGATGATCCGTGCCATATGAAAATATGGATTATCATGCAAGTATCATTAAAGGTATTATTTTCACAAGAAGCTAATCTTGAGGCAGAAAGAATTATGAAATCAAAGGGTCATATTCTTAATATCTATGGACAAAATATGAGAAAGACAACAAATGAAGGTGCTCATACTTTATTTATGTTAACAAAGTTTAATAAATAAATATAAGATATAGATAGAAACTAATATTCTATCTATATCTTATTTATATATTATACCTATGGGGTAGATAATAAGAGTAAAAAATAACTAAAGAAAAAATTGAACACATAATTAATAAAAAAAATAAAGAATATTGATGAAGATTGGATGAAATAACTGTTTTAAATGATTTTATTATTAAATTTAATAATAAACCATATATACCAGCATATATGAAAATAATAAATCACTGTATTTACACCGGCAAACATTTCTCATATAGACGTAATGGAAGAGTTAAAATGTTTTAGATAAATATTAAAATTTATGTGATTTATTCACATATTTTTTTTCGTATAATTAACAATAATAGATATATATTATTTTAGTAATAATAAATAAAAAAAATATATTTTTAAGGGGGATTTATAATGATATATTGTTATGGTATTGGGTAAAATTAATAAGACTACCGAAGTATTATCTAGTGAAGATAAAATCTAAGAATCTTTTACTAACTGTTATATTAATAAAGTTTATTAAAAAAATAAAGGTGTAATAATTCGCCTTTATTTTTTGTATGAACCTTAATCGCTATTATACCTTTTAAAGACCCGTTTCCTAATAATAAAAAGAAATGGGGTGATCAGAAAATTGATATTATAAGATTTACAAACATAAATCATATTTATCAACGATACCGATAATATTTTTTAAACCAAATAATTTATATCTTCTATCAGTAAAATAACATATAGAAGGGAGGGATGCCTATATACACATAAAGATGTATATGGGATAACCTCTAATTATTTGCGAGTTTAAAAAATATTATTTTTATATAGCTTTATTTAAAATTCGCCCATAAATTCCCCATAGACACATGTGTATGTAGGCAATCTATGATGGATGGGGACACTATCGGTTTAGAATACGATGAAGACTAGTTGCTGCCTATTTGTTACAATATATTTAGATAGTGTGAAAATATCTACTATTTTATAATTAAATATGTTACTGTTTAAATAGTGATAAAATGGTGAATTTACTTTCATAAAATAAAAATAAAGCTCTGTGTAATAATCCACAGAGCTTTATTTTTTTATTTTTTTTCAATAACATCCGGTATGATTTTCTTCTTTACAGACATAGTTGTAAATTCTTCAACCACACTGTCAACTACAATTGGTTCTTGTTTAGGAATTTCAACAGGAATAGGTTCGGGTATAGTATTTACGGGTTCTTGATAAAGAATAATCTCTTCTTTATTATTTTCTTTATCAAAATTAATAGCCGTTAACTTTAATTCAGTACCATCTTTAAGTACCTCAACAACTTTAAGCCCCTGTGTAATCATAGAAAAAATAATATTAGTCTTTTCGGTATATGGTGTTAAAATTGGACCATACACACCACCTTTTGCTGCAATAGGTGTTATACTGAGAATTTTAATAATTTTAGTTTGCACCATTTTAATAACCCCCCTTAATAATTAGTTTCCGGAATAAAACTTTCTTTAATATGTTTTAATTTCTCTTCCATGTCTTTTTCTTCATCAAACTCTGGAATATCCTCGGCAAGTTTCTTAATTTCAATATCCTCGTCATCAATTAATATACCAGTATCATCTAAAATTGCATCACGAATATCATCGTTATCCCCATTTGTACTCATGGCTTCAAATACAAATGTTTCTTGTTCACTTTTACGAATAGTCTTTTTTAGACCAGATAACATAATATATCAAACCTCCAATCTTTTTATTAAATTGTTTAGATGAAAATTAGTTATTAGAAACAAATTTATTATAATAATATCGAAGAATAAATAATAATATAGGAATTTTAATATATGAATTAAATGTATATTCTATAAATTCATATTCTTCTAATTGTTCTAAATTTATATTATATACAGAATTAATATGTTTATTAAAATAATCCACCATTAAATTTTCAATAATAAATTCATCATTTAATTTAATATCTGTTAATATAGCAGATAACACAATATCCTCTATATATTCGATACCCTCATTACTAAATGCTATAGAATTAACATTATCTAAATAATAAAAAAATATAGAATCATAATTTTGAATAATTGTATTACTATATTTAATACTTGTAGGTAAATTCTTTTTATTTTTCTCTAAAAATCTATAAACCGATTTCTCATATTCTACTATAAAAGTTGGACTATCATCCTCATTAACTAAACAAATTGTATTATAATTATATTTTTCATTAAATAAAATATTGTTATTAATAAAATAATTTAAATACTTATCATAAAATTTACTACCAAGTTCATTATTATACATAAAACAATTATATTTTTTATTAAAAAAAAATATTTTATATTTATCAGCTATATATCTATAGATTTCATTTAATTTAAGTATCTTATAGTAATCATCTTCTCGAATTAAACATTTTTCTTGTGTACCAATATTTCTTAATATACAATTATATATTTCATTTATCTGATTTTCTAAATCATTAATCAATTCACCATATGCGGCTTTTAATGTAAAAGAAATTTTATAATAATTATTACTTTTTATTGTATCATATTTAACATCTGTTACCATGAATAAATAGTTCTTATCTAGATATGATATAGTAAAGAAATCATTCGGTAAAGGTTTAAGTGTATTAGGTAAGATAATAAGTTCACTATCAAAATTAGTTGTTAAACCCTCTTCTTCTTCACTTAATTCTAACATTATAGATTCTAAACCATATACAGGAAAATCATTTATCTTTTTAAACTTTAACGGAGAATTTTCTCCTAATAAATCTTCAATATTTTCAAATCCACTATCTGTAATACTATTAATATTATCAATATTATAATATGTAACAAATGTTGGATTTTTATCTAAAAATCTAGAATATTGTGAATTCATTCTTTCTTCGTATTTAAAAATATTCTCATTAATAAAAGTTTTATCATCTATTAAATAACCCAAAATTAAATCATCTCCATTCATTCTAATTATTATAATGTTAAAATGTCTTGGAACATAGAAAAAAAATAAACCCATATAAAGATTTATGGGTTTATTTTTATTTTTTACATATTCATAGCTTTTAGCCAACAATGGGCTGACACAAAGGCATCATCAACAGGGTGATGAACTCGCATATTTTTAAGACCAGAAAATTTAATTCTATTAGTATCTGGTTTAATACCTTTACTCATAAGAAGTGTTTCAACTTCATGTAAAGGATATGGTCCAAGGAATTTACGTGATCCTACCTCATCTTCAATGCATTTCCTAAAGAATCCTGATTCAACAGGACTACCATAGTCTGAAATACAAATACCTGAGTCATAAATAAATCACTCCAAATTATTTTTTATAGGATTTTTGAATTCTTATTTTAAATGTTTCAAGCTGATTTTCAATATTCCTTTTCCTGCACTCTAACAACTTAACTTCGTCCATAGGGTCCCTCAGTATCCAATTAGGTGGACCCCAAATAAATCTTTCTTCTATATGACACTTTCTTAATTCATCAGGAGTGAACCATGAACCCTCACGTTCCAAATAAAACCATAACCTTTTTTCATCAGCCTCTTTAAACATAGGCTCTAATGATTCTAAAATAGCATTAGTATTTGTTGAATTAAACATTTTATCACCCCTAAAATTTATTATCCATTACTTTAATAATATATATTTAATTTTTTACATAATTTTCAATTTCATTTATCTTTAATTGTATTATTTCTTTTTTTTCATATAAAGAGTTAAGAATATCGTTATGACCACGTAACTCCCATTTTGTTTTACACATAATATATTCAATATTGTTATAATAATCTATTATTCCATTGGGTGTGAACCAAATTTTAAAAAATTCATCATAAAGTAATAACTTTTCATTCCTAGCTTTATTAATTAAAGATTCCAATGTTTTAAGATAATTAATTATTTCATTTTTACTAGAAATAGAAAAAGTTCCATTCCTAGATAAATATTTGTATAATCAAACACCCCCTCATTAACTAGTTTATTCAAATAATTCAACTGAATAAGTTCTATATCTAAAGGTTTAAAATTTAAAAAATTAACATCTACGCTACCGTATTTATAAATACGGTAGTTATATTCCATTTTACAAGCAGCTCTATAAATTCTAATTAGTTTAGTTATATCAATATTCTTTTGACATAATTCAAAATACCAGTCCATTAATAATATTGCCTTATCATTATAAAAAGAATTAAAAAGCATGTATAAAAGACCCCCCATTATTTTTTTATAGATTATATTTCTTAATTTTATTCCAAATAAATACAAAATGTTCTAAAGCGAATTTATCAGCATATAATTCACTAACATCGAAATTATGTGCTATACGTATAGGTTCATATTTATCAAGTTCTGATAATTTAAACATAATACATACAGTATTCTTAATTATATTATCAAAATAAAAACTAGTTAATATCTTGATTATATTTATATAATTCATTTAATTGAGCAATATGCCTATATTCATGTAATAGCAACATGAGAAAATTCGTTTCTGAATTTAATTCTAATCCAGCAGTATATTTTAAAAAATTACCAAATCTTTCATTAGTTGATTTATAGAATTCAGGATATTCTTTATAAAAGCTTTCACATTCTTCATGTCTAATATTTATTTCAGCAATAAATCTTTTTTTGTTTTTGTCTGAATAATTTTCGTTTAATTCAACAAAAGCAAATTGGTCTAAAAGGTCTTCTGGTACGGAATTATATTCAGATTTAATTAATTGAATCTTAACTCTACCGTATTTGAATTTAAATTCTTTTTTACAAACTTGAATACAATTTTTATAGAACGACATATACTATTCAACCACCTTTGTAGTATCTTTTAGTATAAAAAATAGCACCCGTCCTGTGGAATATTCAGCATAATATATTTCATTTACTTGTTCTGTAGAGTTGTTATTAATTGTATATTTAACACCATGATTACTACAACTTAGTATATTTACAGATATATACTCATCTTTTTTACTAAAATTTTCATTATAAAATATTTCTTTACGACACAATACGGCTTCAACTAAATCCATAAATCCAATTAATGGAATATATTTTTTTGTTGTATTTATCTTAAACTCCCCCTTTTATATACTTTAAAACATCCTTAGTCCTTTTAATCAAATTAATTTCATTCTTTTTAACACCATAATCCTTTCCCAAACTATTATAATATAGCTTTATCTTATTAACAAAAGGATTTAATTCTTCAAATAGATTTTTATAAAACCATGGTTTTTTATCTTTATCTGAAAATATATTAATATCAACATTCCCTATTATACCCGATTGAATATAGAATTTTAATACATTAGTAAATCCACACCCGCATACTGCTGTATAAATTGTATTTTCTTTTTCTTTATCAAATATATTATAGTACAGACCTAAAATATCAAATACCCCTTCCGCTATATTGATAGTAATAGTTTTAGGTAATAATAAATCAATACTATTAGGAATTGAATAAAATTTTCTAGTATTATCTAAATTTTTATATATACTATACTTAAAATATCTTTTATACTTTCCACTTATATCTCTAAATACAATATGTTCGTTTTTAGCTGATAAAAATCCTACATAATTATTATGTAGAATACTAGCTTGTTCCTTATTAGTTGTTAAAGTTTTTATATTATTATGTCTAAGAAACTCTCCAAAATTAAATACTACTTTTAATTCAATTAATTCTTCTTCAGTTATATTAATACCAAGTCTATTTTCAATATAGTATTTCTTTTCTTTTATTAATTCTTTTAGTAATGACATTGGTATTTTAAAATCAAAGATATTATTTTTTATACCCAATTTTTTATTAATTTTTCCTATGGTTTCTTTATTATAAGATAATAACTTACTATTAATTTGTAAATCATTAATTCTAAATGTTCTTAGTATGGATGGAGTCATAACTCCTGATATATCACATAAAAAACAATGAAAAATAATTGGTGTATTTAATTTCAATTCAATTTTTATAAAGAAGTGAGCACTTGTGCTATTCTTTACACTATCACCACAAAAAGGACAACGAATCACTATCTGTGATTCGTTGACACTTTTAGATGAATGCACACTAAGTAATTTATTTCTTATTCTTAGTTTAAAAGAATAGTTATCCATAATATCAAAACCTCTTATAATTGATTTAAGAAACTTAAGAATTCATCAGATACAATATCTTGATTGATTTCAAGTTTTTCTCCAAGTTTATCAAGATGATCATAATCGACAATTGTAAATGTTGAATTTAAAATAGTTGATAATAAATTTAGAATTAAATTTGATCTCTTAACTTCTTGAAGTGTGGAATATTTATCTTGTATTAATGATTGGTATAATGGGGTTTCTTCTAATTTATTTAAAAATTTTGTGTTTTGAATAGTACGAGTATTTAGTCGTCCCTCAATATTTCCACTTATAATCTGAGGAAGATACAAACCACCCTGAATTTGTAACCTTCTTTTTAATAATATAACAAGAGTTATATATTGCTTTCTTGTTAATAAATTTAAATCTCTGTAACCACCAAAATGTTTGGCATAAAAATAATGAACTAATTGTACTTGAAACTTATTTACTTTATGAAATTTTTTATAAAAAGTAATTTCATCTTTAGTTACATCAACACCAATATTTTTCTTGATGTTTTTAATTGTACGTTTAATATTTACCTCAGATAATATTATCAATGATTCATCTATTTTATTAGAATTCATTTCAAACTTATCTAAACCACTTAATCCATCCTCACCACTTTTATCTGCACTTAATTCAACTAAATTAACCTTATAATTTTTTTTAATAACAAAATATAATTGTTTTTCTAGTATAAAAGAATTGAAATTAACAATATTTTTATTAAAGACATATTTAAACATAGTTTCGGTTATAATATTCTTCTTCAATAAACTATTGAGATATATTAATGGATCAACACCAAATATTTCTTGTTGTTCCCACATTGGTTTATTACTAGATAAATTTTTGTTTATTTTAGCGGATACAGTTACCATTAGCTTATTATAAATATTAATACCTTTACCATATAAATCAAATAAACCTTTATAAAAGTTATAAATATAGTCAACTTCTTTCTTAACATTATTTACATTAATATATTGAAATACTACTGGAATCATTATCTTAATAGACATTGAAATCATCATCATTATTTTAGCATGTTCATTCGTTATCTCTAATGATTCACTATATTTCTTCTTATCACTACTTGTTAAATCTATATAGTAATTATCTTCAACCATTTTAGTAATTTTTTCTTTCATTGTTTCTGTGAATAATACACCATATAAAAACTTAATAAAGGTTTTAGGTTTCTTAATAGGGCTACTTTTATTATCAATGAAATACTTAAGTTTAAAATATGACATTAATAATTCATTATTAATGTCATAAAATTTAATAAAATAATTCAGATAATGAATTATACCTTTTTCATTTATAATTATACCATTTTCATTTTTTTTATTGGTATTATTAAGTTGATTCACATATGACTCTTTTTTAATAATAAAAACATTTAATGTACTTGTACTTTCCTTTTTAAAAATTTTATCAAATGGGATTATTATTAATTTCCCATCACATTTAATAATTTTATCTTCTTCTTCGGGCTCCCATTCATCCACTCTTATGAAATTTGTATCGGTAACACAATCCACCATTATTAATATCCCACCCCCTATGACAATCTACTCCACCATGGTATGTAAAATTTTTATCTATATAGTTATAATATATACTTCATTTTATTTCTAACTTAGTTGGATGAGATACTATATTTTCGGTTTTTGAATATTTGACTTTTTAGCTTTAATTTTAGATTTAGGTTGTACTTTATTAATAATAGATTTTTTTACACCTGAAATTTTTTCAACTACTTTATTCTTAATTCTACTTTCATTTTTCTTCTTTTCTAATATATTCTTCTTACGTCTAATTTCATTATTAGAATTTTTGATATCAATTTTTATTTGTTCCATACTTCTAACAGATTTAAAAAAATCAGTTTTATTTATTTTCTTAGAATGAGAATTAAGAAATGATTTTGATAAATATTTACTTCTATTTAATAATATATGAAAACCAATAAAATATATTGATTTTTCGAAACTTATAATCTCTCCCGGATTTCTAACTATAGGATTCCCTTCAATAATTTCATCACTGAATTTCTTATTAAGAAAATCTATTAATAAACCATATTGATTAAAAGCATATGCATAGGTAAAAGTAAAATTAGGAGAATTTGAAAAGAATTTAACATAGTAATGTTCTAAAGTAACATCTCTACTAAAATCTTCTTCATCCATAGTAAATAATATAACAACATCATATGTATTATCTCTTTCTGTTTCACTTGGTAAAATAAAGTGAAGAATATAGTCATCACCATCTCTATAAATATTAGGTTCAGATATTTTCTTCTTTTTTATTAAAGTATAGTAACGTTTATTAAGATCATCTCTAATAAGTTGTCTATTTGTAATTGCTGTACTACCTTTACCCATAGGATTATCAATAAAATCTTTTAATGTTTGAAGTATAAACAAAGGCGATACCCCCTTATTAGTAATAATTTCTAAAAATCATATCTAGGAATGGTTGTTAATAACAACCATTCCATAATAATTATAAATTTTATTGTTGTTCTCTGTTATTTATCATAATAGAAATATATTGATTACTAGATAATAATAAAGATATTATTGATGTTACAGCTTTTAATATTTCAATATCTGTTTGACAAGAATTAATAATGTCTTTAGAAAAATCATCATAAACTAAATTCCAACATTCTTTTCTTTTAATACATTCTTCAATTAATAAATCAATTGAAGGATTAGTTCCTTTAGATTTATTATCTAATACTTTAGAAAACACTTCAATGAAAGTTTTTCTTAATAATTTAAAGAATTTCTTCTCGACATCATTAAATTTAATTCCATCATTTAACAATTCATCTATAACAATTGGAATAATTAAATTTCCACCAATATTATATCCATATTTAAATGCTGATTCACAGGCTTTAACAGCATCCTCAACTAAGTCATAATTAGTGGTTTTCACTAAAGACGAATTACCACCAATATTTATTATACCCATTTTACAAGTCAATTTGGATACTCTCTGTTTTAAATCATAAATTTGAGTATTAACAATGTTTAAATTCTGATTTGTTTCTTCAACCTCTTTAAATTTAGCAACAGCATCATTCATATATACATCATAAGTATTTTGTTTAATAGAGTTAAAACCTTTAATAATAGTTGTCTTACTTCCAATTAAAATTTTATCAACTTGGCCGATATAATAGTTAATATACCCGTCATCTTCTTTTTCCAAATCATACATAGTATTTTCACTAACAAGCATTGCACCAGTTAACATACAGAAATCATTATAGAATAAGTTTTGTAGATTATTAAATAATGAAACTCTTGTATAAACAGTTTTACTTGTTCCAGTTGATCTAAATTCTATATTTGATGTTTGTTTTATATAATTTAATAATAAACTATCATAATGGGGGGCTACAACAACAACACGTCTATTAGTTGAAATACCTAATTGAATTACTTTAGATATAACTTTATCAAAATGAATTTTTTCAATTTTATGATCAAACATGATGATTAAAGGATTTTCAATCTCACATATACCATTATCATTTTCTGCATATATACTGTCAAGATAAGTGATATTAGCCTTATACCCCTCAATTATTTCACATGATGTGATATCGGTTTTTGAAGGAGAAAATTCAATACTCGGATTATCAGTTTCTTTATATATTTTATGAATCATATCAGATAGGATGTTATCCCCATTAGTTGAAATCATTGCCAATTGATAAATCTCTTGATAATTATTTTCTTTAGTTATTTTGATAGAATTTTGTAATATTTTATCAGTAATCATTCTAACACAAATTGATAAAATATCAGTAAAATCCCTCGGTCTTATCTTTTTTAATTCTTCGTCAGAATCTAAAAGTTTTAGTAGTGAGTTTGCTGCAACTAATGAAGAAGAACTACCATCTCCAACTTTAATTACAACCTGTGCCGCTATATTAATTAATAATTGCTTGATATTATTATCAATACTATTATTGGAATTGATATTTTTTAATATCTGCCAACCATCTTTGGTAATATGCATTTCTCCAAATTTTTCAATAATAGTATTTGAACCATACGGGCCTAGACTTTTTTGTATAGCAGAAGAAACCTTCTCAAAAATCATACGAATTCGTTGTTTAAATTCATCTTCCCCAATAATATTCCAGTCATTTTTGTTTTCAAAAGTAAGCATTTTTTTTACCTCCAATTATTTTTTCTTTTAGTCTTTAGAAATATGTTATTATCATAATTATTTTTTAATATTTAGGGTTACGTTATCTAAAATTATAAGGTGAGAATGTTGCAAATTTAAATATTCTTTCTACTAATAAATCTTCTACACTAAATCTTGGTACAAGTATATTTTCTTTATTTAAAGTAAAATTATAAGCATAATTAGCTACAATTATATTAGTATATTCAGTTTTATTTAGTTCCATAATAATACCAATATCTATAATATTTCTAAGAATATATGTTGTAACACCTGATAATTTCTTAATAGCATTAAATAAATTACCAGTAATATAGTTAACTTTAGTCATATCTTTAAATTGAGTTTGTATATCTATATGGACTCTCTTATCATACTTATCAGTATGGATATAAATTTTTTCAGTAAATTTTTGTTTTAACATTACTTGTATACTAGAACTTATTATAAGAGGAGTTGACATAATATACATATCACTGAATTTATAAAATATATCATTCAATGCTTTATTATAATCAAATTCTTTTTTAGCTAAGTATTCAACTATATTAATAGTCCTACGTTGAATACAGAATTTAAGTAATTCAATCATATTTAATTTATCTATTAAAGAAAAATTAATAAATTCATCATATACATTCCTATATGTAGTTCTCATCTGATGTAAAATAAAAGGATACGGGTTCTTAATAATTTCATCATAACAAATAAAAAATATTTCAGGTCTTTTAACAAATTCAGTACTCATTTAAATCATCCTTTATTTTTAAATTATTAAAAGACTATAATGAAAAAATCATTATAGTCTTTTAATATTCTTACATAAATTCGTCGATACTGTTTATATTATCTATATTACTAATTTCGGTTGTTTCACTATTTGAAGGCGTATTGGTATTACTACCATTAGAGAAAACATTATTTTGTCTTCCATAGGTACGACCTTCAATTCCATTTTTCTTTGCAATACCTTCAAGATATTTTATAGAAGCATCCCTATATCCTTTATCAGCATATCTGACGGAATGTGCAACCCCATTTGATAAACAATCCCTACCACTTTTTAATAATTTCATAAAAGTAAGTAGCTCAGAATGAAGATTAGAAGTAATTTCAAATGTACCTTCTTCTTCATTATAATCATCAATCCTGTAAGACCTGTTAAATTCATAGCATATACTCATTTCAGGTTTTTTAGTTTCTTCATTTAGATTTTTATATATAGCAGCATAAGGTCTGTTACTACCAATAATTTTATTACCAGTTGCAATAACAAATAAAGAGTTTGCACCAACAGGAACTCCGATAGATTTAATTTTATTTTCTTTAAGAGCTGGAAGAAGTATTTCTACAAAATCATTAATAAGAATTGTTAGTTTTTCGACTGTGAGTGCTGTTGATACAGTTGTCTCATAATCAAATACTTTAGACTCAGTTTGTTTATTTTTATCTAAAGCTGGATTCATTTTAATAGAAACAAAATCATTCCAGAACCCAAATGTTAAAGAAGATGGGTCAAATCCATCCTTATTTCTAAATTGAGTACCCTTAGTATTAACATTAACAACATTTTTTGAATTATTTTGTGAGTTATTAATAAACATATTTTAACTACCTCCAATATTTTTTATTTATAATAAAGTTTATTGTATTTTTAAATACAACCTAAAATAAAATATTTAAGTTTATAATTCTTAGGATTTCTAAATATATTAATAATAAATGAACATATAGAATATTTCCTTCCCTTTCTATTTATTCTTTTAAAAGTAAAGATATCTTTATTAGAAAAATCAGGATTTTCTCCAAAAATCAGATGTACCTCTTTTAAAAATCTTTTTGACCTTTTCTTTAATAATAAGAATTCTTTACGTGAACAACTAGAACCTAGCACACTCTTTTTTCTATTGTTCTGTGAAACAATACACTTAGCTATTTTATAAATAAAGTAAAAAGTTCTTTCTTTTAATTTATTAAATACTTCTACTAAACCATTTGAAAATTTTATTAATACATCTTTAAGATTACTTGTAATTTTATTTAATAGTTCTAAATCAATACCTAATTTCATAAATTAACCCCCTTTATAATTTTAATATATAAATTATATACGTAGTATATTACTATGATATTCATCTTCAGTTGTCTTAATAGTAGCAATACCCAAACTATCTAATACTCCATGGAATGTAGATAGATTATTATTTATAATAGTATTATAATCAATAAAAGGAATAATCCAATCTGGTATCTTAGGTATATTTCTAGGTAAACCTATAACTTTAACTCCTTTCTCTCTTATTTTCTTATCACTAGCATGATATATATTTTCAATAATTCTCTCATATATTTCGGGTTCGGATTGCTTTATTTTTTCAATAGATTCTTCATCCATATTAACCTTAATAATATCAATATGTTCAGGTAATTCTATTGTATTATCTGGATAAGCAAAATTCCATGCTAAAACAGCACGAACACCCATTTCTCTTAATGGATCTTTATACGCTTCTAATTCCTTTACTGATTTAGGAATTAAGAATTCCTTCTCTCCAGATTGTAATGATAATCTAATCATATTTTCTAATTTTTCTAATTCTTTTAAAATATTAGATATATTGATTTCTTCAGTTGATAATAAATGCTCTTTAATAAGATTTTTAAAGAATTTTTCTGTTGCCTCTCTTGTCGATGATTTAACAAAGTCTAAGCCCTTTATATCAATTTTCTCAGGATATAACTCTTCACCCTCCCTTAGTCTAATACTAGCAATATATCTTTTCTTTTTTTGTGTTAATATTAGTCTTGTAAATAAAAATTCATTTTTCATATTTATTTTTGGTCTATATCTTTTAGGTATATTTACATTTTTAGTATATTTTTTTAATGTATCTGTAACCATATTAGTTATTATATATGCTAATATATTAATAGAAATAAATTTTAATTCAGTTTTATCTTTATTTATTAATTTATCATTAACATTAATAATATCAAATCTAATAAACTTAACCCAATCATCAACTGTTAATATAGTAGAATCAGTATCTGAACCGACTACAATTTTTCTTTTGTCATATTTAAGTCTACGAATTCTATTATATGGTGAAAAGTTAAAGAAAACAAACTCTTTATAGTATTCCCATAAGAGTTCTAAATCTTCTTTTATATTTTTGGGTATATTGCTAGGATTTTTAAAAGTATCAGTATTTTCTATAATATATGATAACATATTTCTTATTTTTCTTAATTTTGAAAACTCAAGTATATTATTTTTATAATAAATTCTATTAATATCTTTTTGACTTAAGGTCATTAAATAATTTAAAATAACAGAATTATATTCTTCTTTATATTTAAAAAATCTTTTCTTTAAATATTTCATTAATTGTTTTAGACTAATATTTTCTAAAAAATTATCATTAAAAATTCTTTTTTCTTTAATTACATTGGATATAAAAAATATACACTCCTCCAAATTATTAAAAGGTGCATTATTTCCTAAGAAGGTTTCAAAAGACATTTCAGCAGTACTAATCAATGACTGTCCAACATTTGTCACAGCTGATGCTATATATATATTAAAAAAATTAGATGTTGGTGCTCCACTTGCTCCGTAAAAGCTATTTGCGTTTACTTTTTCAGAACCTTGTAATCTATCAAATGTACCATATTCATAATCATCTTTAGAATATTTTTTTAATTGACCCTTATACTCTTTTCTTAATGACATAAAATTTTCTAACATAACTGCGGCGGGGTTTAATGATTCATCTTGATTTTTAAAAAATACTCCAAATCCAGCAATTATAGGTTTAGTTTTTTTTATCCAATCATATACTGATATTAAATCTACATTAATAGATTTATGAATATAATTATTATGAATAATAGCTTTAGGATTAATTATATTTTTATCTATTATATCATCTAAAACATTTGATATCTGTGTATCTGTTAATTCTGGATACATTCTTTTAAATATTTCTATATTATTTTCTTTCCAATCTTTTATAAATAAACTCTTATTTATTTTAGAAATTATTATCATCTCCTTTAATATAAGTTTTTGATAAAGAATTAATATTTTGTTATTGAGTTTCTTATTTTTTATTTTAATTGAAAAATGCCTATAGAACAATTAATTAAAAAAATGCATTGAAAGGTTGTGTTATTGTGATATTTAATAAAAGTGGAAAAACAGATACTTCTACTGAAGATTTAAGTCCAGAATCATTATCTTTAATTATTGAGTCTATGATGAAAGATGAGTTAAGTAAAGAAGAATTGGAAGCTTTCTTAGAAAACTCATCTGAAGTTAATTCGGCTATGGGTGATGACATATTACTTGAAAGAACTATTGTCAGAATGGATAAATATGCAAAATTGAATAGGGCTCAAAAAATAGCAGTATTTACTATTGCTAAAGAAAAGAAAAACCCTAAATTTAAAAAATTATTAACTATTTGGAGAATTGAAAGATTCCTAGAAAATGAACTTATGAAACAATACGGTAATGAAGGTATGCGTCGTGCTAAAGCTAGTTACAATAAAGCACGAACCTCAACTTCTAAGATCGTTAAAACTGTTGCTAATAAGGTTCATAGTCAGTTTAACAGTGGAATTAAATAATTTAAATAATACTAGATGTATATACATCTAGTATTATTTTTCTATGTTCCATCGGTTAAAATATATATTATTAATAAGTAAAAAACAAATGAATAACTTATAATAAAGGAGAGGAATGATGTTAATTGGAGAATAACATAAAAGAAATTATCGATCTATTAAGTAATAAGGTTTTTGTTATTTCTGATATAATGGAAAGTAAAGAAACCTTTAATGACATATTAGAAACTGTTTATGACTATTTAAAACAAGGTTTCGAAATCAAAGAATTGAGAACATGTCCAACCTATTTTAAGTTTAAAGAAGAGGGTGAAATCCATGTATTACAATTAAGACATTTTCTTACCAATTTAATGTTTTGGGAACCATTAATGAGATTTGATTATTCTGATAAGATAGATGAGACATATATTGTTGATTGTACTAAAATGTCAAGTAAACTAATTAAGAATTATATTGATAATAAGATAGTTATACCTTATAAAAGAATAATTCCTAATAAGAAAATGAACAAAGTTATTCATGATATGATTTATAATCTATCTAGAATTTCAAGAGATTTTAATATCATATTAGGTTTATCCATGAATCTTGAAACATTTATTGATGTTGCCAAAAGGAACCCAAGATTTAATGAAATTATTAGAACCCAATTGGATGAAGATATGCAACCAACTGAAATTGAAGCATATTTAGATAAATTAATGTATGAACAAATGGATATTTTAAAAAATGACGAGGAGGGAAATTTATTAAAACCAATACTTAAATCAGGTGCTGGTATAAAAAGTAAACAATTGGCGGAGTTTTCAATTTCTTCAGGGTTAAATATTAGCCCCGTATATAGGCGACTATGTGCGTAAACCTCTTTAATTGCTGGAAAATCTCTCAAACTCTACTATTCTACCAAAAAAATATTAATAAAAGATGGTGTTAATATTGAAATTAGTTAGTGTTGATTACTATAAAAAAGAAAGGCAATATACTATTACCTTTTTTAAGAATAAAAATGGATATAAAACAAGAACTAAAAGATTCACTTATTCTGAAAATACCCATGGTCCTTTTACTAAATTTCTTGCTATGTATACAGCAAAAACAGGTAAGAGATTATACCACTGGTTTGTTACCGATGGTATATATACCTCAGTTTTTATATATAATAAAACTTATGGTATTAAACGTATGCTAATAGACAATGAATTTATAGATATTGTAAGAAATCATAAAATTAATATAGTAAAAAATAAAACGGGTCAAGATATTTTTTATGCAATAATAAAAATGAATGGTAGAAATATTCATGTACATCGTCTTATTATGGGTTTAGGAAAATATAATAATGATCCAGTAGATCATATTTTTCATGATTCTTTAGACAATAGGAGATTAAATCTACGTATTTGTACACCTAGTATTAATAATAGAAATTCAAGATTACGTGTTGATAATAAAAGTGGTATACAAGGAGTTTATTTTAGTAAGCATAGAAAAACATATATTGCAGAAGTAAGGGATTTAAATGGTAAAAAAATTAGAAAACACTTTAAAATAAAGCATAATGGTAGAGAGAAAGCCATTGAATTAGCAAAACAATGGCGTGATGAAATGGTAGAAGAATATTATGAGAGAAAATCAGCAGCGAAGCCTGAATTTCAGGAACGTTCAACGACTATCAAAAGCATGTTTATTATTAATATAAAAATATAATAAACATAAGCGAGTAGAGTAGGGCTAGAAGCTAATGCTAGTTCGAAACGGGAGGCATCTCTATGAGATGATGATATAGTCTATTATCCTAGAGTAATTTAGGGAAGTTCATAAGAGAACTGTATAGGCGTTGCGTCCTATATGAATTAAAAGTAAAACCGACTCTTAGTGGTAACACTATACCTATACCAATTAATACAAATTATATAGTTGGTGGACTGAGAAATATATCTAATTATTATATTGATTCCCTAAACTATATTGGGGCTTCATACAGTGATGTATGTTGAATAACTTCTTTAATTGTCGGGGAAGCTCTTAGAGCTTTTTATTATATAATAAAAAGATTGAGTAATCCGCAGCTAAGATTCCTATTAGTTATAGGAATAAAGTTCAACGACTATCCCCCATTGGCTTTGAAATAAGCAATAGGAGTAGGGCTCAAGTGAGTGGGTGAGAATCCCTTAAATCGAAATAGGAAGCATCTCTATGAGATGAAGATATAGTCTGGTATCCTAATGAAAGTTAGGGAAGTTCATAAGAGAACTGCATAGATTAACGACCTATGTGAACTTACGAGGTGGAAGAAAGTCTTTAATTATGAGCAAACTTGAAATGGGTAAATTGAGTTGCCCATGCTTCTTTAATTGTCGGGAAATCTCTTAGAGCCTAAAACTACCAAATCATAGTAGTGATATTATGGTGGCTTAGTCTAATCAACTAAGGTATGGTAACAAGGTTTTAGGATTGAGTAATCCGCAGCTAAGTTATTTTGTTATGTGTGATATTTTTATATAATTAAAAAAATCTAAAAAAGGAGGTGATATAATATGGGAAAAGAAATATGGAATAAAATTATTATTGATGATGAAAATACTAAATATAGTATTAGTTCTTATGGAAATATAAGAAATGATATTACAGGATTAATTTTAAAACCATTTAAAAATCATGATGACTATCTTGTTATTACATTATACCATAAAGGTAAAAAATATCTTAGAAGAATTAATATTTTAGTGGCTAAAGCTTTTATACCTAATCCTTTAAATAAACCTACAGTTAATCATAAAGATGGTATTAAAACTAATAATTATGTTTATAATTTAGAATGGGCTACTTATTCTGAACAAAACATTCATGCATTTAAAATGGGTTTAATGAAACCAAAAGTTGGAGAACAATCTCATTATAATAAATATCCAGAGACTACAATTCATAAAATATGCAAATTATTAGAAGATGGATATGACCGTAAGCAAGTATCTGAAAAATTAAATGTACCAAAATCTCTAATAAAACATATTATAGGTGGTGGATCATGGAAACATGTTTCTTCACTATATATAATAGATCGTGAAAAGACTAAAACCAAAATATTAACTGGTTCTAAATCATATTATAGTAAATATTCTGAAGAAACTATTCGTGAAATTTGTTATCTATTACAGAAAGGTAAAAGTAGGAAATATATTAAAAATAAGCTTAATTTACTTAATACGAGGATAATAATAAATATCCAAGAAGGTACAACATGGAAACACATTTCTTCCCAATATGTAATAATTTATGTCCCACATCATATCATACACAACAAAATAAAAAGTTCAACGACTATCAAAAACTTATTCACCATTAAAATAAATATTGGTGAATAAAGTGAGTAGAGTAGGGCCTAAGTAGGTGGGTGAAATTCCCTTAAATCGAAATAGGAAGCCACCCAAGAGGGTGAAGATATAGTCTGGTACCCTAGTGAAAACTAGGGAAGTTCATAAAAAGAACTGCGTAGAGTAACGATTTACGTGAACACCAGGAACTCGGGTCATTTTTCGCGTATGGTCATGCTGCTAGTTTCAAGTATTAATTTATCAAAAACTGTTGAATCATGTAATAGTGTACATCCAATAAAAATTGAATTATCTTCTAAAGAACATTTGATAAGAATGAGAGGTCGATATTATAGAACTATGTATTCTAGAAATTATCAATTGTTAAAAGGAGATGAATATAATTTAATAAATAAAACTATTTTTATTAAATCACCTGCTACATGTGCATGTAAAGATGGTATATGTAAAATGTGTTATGGTGACTTATCATATATAAATAAAGATATTACAATAGGTGCATTTGCTGGTACAAAAATTACAGAACCAGTATCGCAAAATATTTTATCATCTAAACACTTATTAACAACTAAATCACAAAAAATAGAATTCAATGAAGAATTTTATAAGTTTTTTAATATAAGTGGTAATGAAATAATTATCAATGCAAGTGAAGAAAATGATGATTTAGATGATTTTAGTTTACTTATAATTAAATCTAATATTAAAACAATTGCTGATTATGATGATAATGATATGGAATTTAATGAATATATAAATCTATTTCATGTATATAATAAGAAAACTGGTGAAATGATTGAAATAAAAGAAACTGGGGAAAAAGATTTATATATATCACCTGAATTAAGAAAATTATTTAAGAAGAAAAGTAAGAAAGAAGTTTATGAAATTGATTTTAAAACACTTGATGATGACAATAGAATATTTGTTATTGAAGTAATTAATAATGAGTTAACTAGACCATTATATGATATTATTCGTTTAATCGATAGAGTTGATTATAGAATTATACATTGGGACTGTGTAACAATTGACCAAATGTGTCAAAAGATGTTGGATCTATTAATAGAATCAGAGATTAATTCTGATTCTGTTCATGGTGAATTAATTTTAACACCATTGTTAAGGGATAAAGAAAATATATTAGAAAGACCTAAATTTAATAGATATTTTAATGATGATAGATACCAAATTCTAACAGTTAAAGCTGCTTTAGAAAAACATCCTTCAGTATTAGTCGGTTTATCATTCCAAGCACTTGATAGACAATTAACAAATCCATTAACATTTAGAAAGAAAGAAAGCTCATTTATTGATCCTTTCTTTAAAGAAAGACCATAGAATTATTATATTAAAAATGTGGTGATAATATGAATAAAAAAGAATTAATACAAACTGAACAAATATCAGAGCTTTTTAATGTATAACCTTCATCTAAAACCCAAATATTATTATTTCATACAGGGGAACCTTTGAGAATGTATATAATAAAATAAAATTTTATTTATGAGAAGGAGTTGTTTTTTAATGAAAGGGGATTTTATAAAAGTAAAAGTTGATGAGTACTTAGATATTGAGTATAAAAATACCGATTTAAATGGTAATGAAATTATACCTGATTGTTTCAATGTCTTATCTTCAGACACAGTTATTACTACTATTAATTTCCAGGATATAATTGATACGGGGGAAGTTAGAGCTAATATCAATGAATTAGCTTTATTGAAAATAGTTGAAATACGTTTAAAAGAAATTCAAAAAAAATCAATTAATTATAATATTGAAGATAAAATTATTACTATATGTATTGAAACAGCAATAAATATTATACATGATGTAAAAAAAGTTACAGAATATCCCCCTAAAAACTCAATGAAACAGCGTTTAATAGAATGCTATGAGGATGCTGTTAGAAATAAAATAAAATATATTGGGTATGTTATTACTTTAACTACTAATAATATGGATATAGAGTGTAAGATTTCTACAGTAGAAAAGTTTCAGACTAATATACAATATTTAAATAGTTTTAATAAGGATTTAGTTAAAATGGGTAATAAACATCTTAAAATAACAACATTTTGTTCCGGAAATTCATTTAGTGAAATAGAAGAAAAAATAAATAAATTTAAATAAGGATGAATATATTAATGAATGGTTCTATTAAAAAAGAAACTTTTACTTTAAAATTAGCAAGAGAAATTGGAAAACCTGATAAAAATAATGTACTTATTAGTGAAGAAATTTGGATTAATTCTTTAAACGGATATATTAAAGAATTAATAGAAAAAAATAGTTTTTTCATTACTTTAGGTAAAGAAGAACCATTTCATGTTGATTTGTTAAAAGCTGTTGCTAGAATAAAAGAAATAAATGATAAATATGCTGTTATTGAATTAATTAAAAATTCTAATAGTATTAAGAATTTAATTGAAACTATTGGAATTGATAATTTGAGGTTAAATTTTAACACTTATTTTAAATATGAAGAAAAAAGTAATTTAAAAGTTGTAACTGAACTTAAATTAGGAACTTTTTATATAGATTATATGAATGGTGGTCCAAGCCAAAAAATAAGAGGAGATGTATAATATGAAAAAACCACATCTTTCTGTACAATATAAAAAAGATTTAGGTTGTGTTTTACCAAATAAATTTGATATTATATCAAAAGTTGGTAATTATGATGATGTAAAAGTTATTAATACTATTAAATTTCAGGAAGGTTCTGTTGAGGAATTTGGAATTAATGGTGTTACTGAAGAGAGTTTATTATCTGTATTAATGATAAGATTTGAAGAACTTCAAAAAAGTCCTCTTTCTTGTGAAAAATATCAATTATCATTAGAATTAGTAAATACATTATTACAATTATTAACAAAAACAGATGAAAATTATCTAGTTCAAAATAATATAAGTAAAACAATTCTAAATCTTTTACTTGAAAAAAGAAAAGAAATTAAAGAAGAAATATTAACTAGAAAAATAACTCCAAAACAGAGACTACTTAATCTTATTGATGATGCTATTAAATTAAATAAAAAACTTATTTCTATTTGTTATAGTTATAAGGAAGATAGTTCTTCTATTAAATCTAATAATAATACTAAATATATAGTAAATCATACTACTAGAGTTTATGATATGATAGAATTTATATTAACTTCTTTTAATGATGAATTAAAGAATAAAATAAATTTTAACGAAAAAATAATTAGTTTTTGTTACAGTGAACCTCAGTATTCAAAACATATTGAAGAATTACTGTTATCTAATCTATATAAAGTTGATAAAATACCTAAAAATTGTTTACTTAGTTGTATGAATGAAGTATTCAATAATGGATTTAAAAATAAATGTTTTGATTATTTAAAAAGAGATGAAAAAGGTTTGATACATCATATTAGAATTATGGGTGAAAAAGTTTATCTAAGAGAATTAGAATATATTACCCTTTGCTATGATGATGAATTGAATAATATCTTTTTTAAAGATATTATGATTTTTGGTTTTTATTCAAATCAATACAGTAATTTTAATGACGTTATAGAAATAATGAAAAAAAGTAGATTTTATTAAAATAATTATGTATTAATAAGTCATAGTTTATAGTATGTAAGTTATAATATAAACTATGACTTATTTTTTTATAAAGAATTTAAATATATATTATAATAGTAGATTTAATTTTATAATAAATTATTTAAATTCTGAGGGGGAATATAAAATGGCAGGTAGAGGAACAGTAAGGGCTTTAATGAATTTAGTAAGTGATTTTTGTGAAGTTCATGAAGAAAAGTATAGGGTTGTTAAATTAAAAGAAAGAATTAAATTTACTCGAAATATTAGAGGCGGTTCTTTGGATGATTTAAAAAATGGGGTATTATATTTATTTGAAAAAAGTCATTCTGGTGATTGTCTTTGTCTATTAAATGATAGCCATTTAGTAATCGTTGATAGAAGAGATATTTTAGATATAATTTGTTAAATTTTATTGGGGGAGATGGGATAATGTATAAATTTAAAGAATTAAATTTACCGATTCATAATTATAAAGATGAAATTTTATCAGCAATTAAAGAAAACCCTGTTGTAATTATTACTGCTGAAACAGGTGCAGGTAAATCAACTCAAGTTCCTAAGTTCCTTATGGAAGAGGGATATAGAGTAGTTATAACTCAGCCTCGAAAAATTAGTTGTACAACCTTAGCGTTAAGGGTGAGTGAAGAAATTGGTTGTCAAATTGGTACAAGAGTTGGGTATCGTACAGCATACGAGAGAAAATGTAATAATGATACTGAAATATTATTTTGTACAGACGGACTTCAACTTGTTCGTGAAATAAACAACAGTGTTAAAACAGACGTACTTATAATAGATGAAGTTCATGAATGGAATATAAATATTGAAACTCTAGTTGCATGGACTCATAAACAAATAGAAGAGGGTTGGTCGATAAAAGTTGTACTAATGAGTGCAACTCTTGAATCAGATGAACTAGCAACATTTTATGGTAATAATACTCCTATTATAAAAGTACCAGGAAGACTTTTTAATGTTGTAACTCGGGAAGATTCACACTACAGATTAATTTATAATATTGAAAATCTTATTAAAGAAGGTCGTAATGTTCTTGTGTTTTTACCAGGTAAAAAAGAAATTGATGAAACTTGTGATGAATTAAAACATTTCGATGCTGTTATTTTACCTCTTCATGCTGAACTTGATTTAATTGAACAAGAAAAATGTTTTTTATCTTATGAACAACCTAAGGTTGTGGTTGCTACAAATGTTGCTCAAACTTCTATAACCATTCCAGATATTGATGCAGTTGTTGATTCTGGTATAGAAAGAAGAGTTGAGTTAGTTGACAATATAGAGGGGTTATATTTAAAAGATATTAGTCAGGCTGATTGTTTACAACGTAAAGGTAGAGCTGGGAGAGTTAAAGAAGGTATTTATATACTTTGCTCAGATACATCATTTGAAGAACGCCCAGTTTTTTCAACATCTGAAATAAATAGAACAAGATTAGATCAATTAGTATTACGTCTTGCTGTTGTTGGTATTGATGTAACAAAATTAGAATTCTTTCATCAGCCAGATATAGAAGTTCTTCTTGAAGCTAAAAGAAGTCTTCATGTTTTAGGTGCTATGTCATCGGATGATAAAGTAACTGATATTGGTAAACTTATGGCAAAACTACCAGTATCAGTTTATACTGCAAGAATGATTGTTGAAGCAAATAAACTTGGGGTTGTTGACGATGTGATAACTATTGCATCAATATTAGAAACAAATAGAGGTACTATTCGGGATAGAAATAATAAATGGATATTTTATACATCAGAACGTGAAAGTGATTTGCTTGTAGAACTTGATTTATGGAATTTAGCACAAGGTAAATTAGCAAAAGAACTACCTGAATTTGGTATATTCAAAAAGTCTTTTTATAATGCAAGAGAAATTCGTAATAAGTTGTATAAATCATTAAATGGTTTAGTAACATTTGGTTCTAATGGAGAAAGAGAATCTATCAAACAATCATGTATTGCAGGTATGATAGACCATTTATACATTAATAATCTTGGTTTATATATAAATAGTAATAGTATTGTTCCAAGATTATTGTCAAAAGACAGTGTTGTTAAAGATAGTAGTAAATTAATTGTAGGATTACCTAAAGATATTCAATTTACTGATAGGTGGGGATATAGACGTACTATAAATTTAGTTTCAATGATTACAAAAGTTAATACAGAGCAATTATTCAAAGCCGCACCACAACTTGTTCAAGTTGAAGAAGGTATTAAACCTTATTATAATTTTGAACAAGATTCATGTTATTCAACAAAAAAAATTTTGTTTAAAGATCAATTAATTAAAGAAGAGGATGTTGCAAGCCCAGAACATGAAAAAGCAAATGAATTATTTATTGATTGGCTTGCTACTGTTAACAATATTATTATATAAAACTAAAGGATGTGTAATATCATGGATATACTTTCTATAATAGAATCAAATCGTAAAATACAGAAAGAAGCCAATATATTTAATATTCAAGCTGGGGAAGAAGTATTTCATATAATGACTAATTCTGAATGGAAAAGTCATTTAAAAAATATATTAAATGGTGCTAGGAATGTATCAGAAATTAAAGACTTAAATATACTTAAGATTCCACAACTAGATTCTGAGATGATAAAAATCATCTCAGAATATAATCCTAATACTATTACCATTGATGATCAAGTTTTAAATATAGAGTATAGTAAAACATGTGATAGGTTCTATGTTCTAACTAATGTTGATGAAGAATTTGCACGAAAAACTTCTTTAGAAAATATAAAACTTCCTGGAGGACGTATTGTTGAAATATGTTGCAATGGTTTATCATCTAATAATTTTATAGATTTAGTAAAAAAACTTGAGGACGAAAGAATACAAAGACGTTGGTCACAAGTTTCTAGTATGCATGAAAAATGGACATCTAATTTAAGTACAGTTCTAGAATGGATACCAAAAGTTTCAACTAAAGTTGAAATTACACGTGATGAAAATGGTGAATCAATTGTTGGTTTTCTATCATTGAAACATGAACATAATGGTTGGACATTATTTATTACAAATAATGAACAAAAACTAACAGAAGAAATTCAAGAGGTTATTGAACAAATATTATACAAATATATTGAAAAAAGCTTTATGATTCCTAAAGAAGAACCTTGGTATAAAGATAATGGAGGAGTGTTCTTTACAAACTGGGTGTTAACCGAATTGGGTGAACAATTACAAGATAAGTATAATACAATTATATGTACTAATGACTATAATAAAAATTTATCTATTAATAATGTAATATATAAAATTAATGAAATTAAACAAATTTCTATCTCTATTAAAAATGAGATTGAATTTGGTGTAAATGGTAATAAAATAGAGGATTTAAAATCTTCTGTAGAATTATTGAGAGACTCTTTTAATGCAAATAAATGTTACAAAAAGTAACTTTATCTTTTAGATGGATATTAATTTAATCAATGTATATAGTTATATATCCATCTAAATATAAAGTTATTCATATAAATAATTTAAAATATATAAAATATTAAAAAGGAGTTGTTCTATAATGTTATCTCATCAGGTTGTATCAGTTTTTATTATCAACGACAAAAATGAAATTTTATTAATTAATCATAAGAAACTTAATGCTTGGCTTCCTCCAGGTGGTCATGTAGAGCATGAAAAAAATGAATTAATTCATCATGCTGCAATTAGAGAAGTGCTGGAAGAGACGGGTATCCACTTTAAATTTATAAGTGGAGGAAAAGGTAATATGGATAAAATATTGGGACCATTACCTTTACCTTCATTTATTCAACTAAAAGATTTAGGAGATCATTATCACGAAGATTTTATTTATGTTGGGTTGTTTGTTTCAAATGATATCCCTAAAGAAGATACAGAGATGAGATGGTTTAATAAAGAAAGTATTAATTCAATTAATACTTTTGAAAATGTTAGAAGACACTTACAAATAATTTGTAATAGATACTTTATTTAATGTATATAAAATATTAAAAAGGAGTTGTTCCTTTAATTCGTATGATTATATTATTCAATTATATATTATAAAATTATAATAAGGTATAGTGCAACCAAAATATACAATTATTATATCTTATTAAAAAATAAAAAGGGGGGTTTTTAAGTATGAAAAAGAAATTATTAGTAAATATCATTGTTATTGTTTGGATGTTATCTATTTGTGGTAGTGTTTTTGCAAATCAACAAATAGGTATTAAAATCGATCTTATCACTAGAGATTTTACCACAACACCACTTGTAATGGAAAACGGAACTGTATTAGTTCCTGTTAAACCCGTCGCTAGTGCATTTAGAGGAACTGTTAAGGGGACTGTTAATACTTGTTATGTTTATATAAACCATGGTAACAAATGTGTTGTCTTAAATCCTACTAACATAGGAGAATATTATTTACAAGAAGGTGAATATGTAAAAAAGAATGATAGACCAATTGAAGGAAAAGTAATAAATGAAAATTTGTATGTTCCTGTGAGAGACTTTGTTGAATCTCTTGATGGTAGAGTTTTATGGGATAGTTCTAAAAATACTGTAATGATATATACTGATTCTGCTGACATGAATTATTATTTAAGTAAACAAAAATTAGAACCATCTGTAAATATATCAACAAATATGCATTCCAATAATTCAAATAGTAATTTACCATTAGATAAGAATGGTAATGAAATTCAAATTGGTGACTTGGTATCATCTGGTGCTTTTTATGGAAAAGTTCAAGAAATAAAAGGAAATAGAGTATTGGTTTACTGGGATAGTAAATCAATATTTGTTAAGGATGAGGATGTTGATTTTTGGTCAATGCTTGCAGGAGTTAGGTATAAATCTAGTAATTGGATAGATTCGGATAAATTATTAATCGAAAGATAAATTTTTAATAATAAAAGAACTTTTAATTAAGTTCTTTTATTTTTTTAGGTATTATTATGTATTTTAAATATATATTATTTCATTGAATAAAATATTATTCCCACAATAAGGGGAAATAAATATACTTATTGTATATATCTAAGAAGATATATTTATAGGAGGTAAATGAATTTTATTTCTTCATTTTTAATCTCGTTAATTTGTTTCTATGTTCCATATATGTTTTTTAAAATTATATTTTAAGGGGGACTAAAAATGAGTTCTATGTCTACTCATCAATATGTAATTATAACTTTACCCAGTTCTATATATGATGCAGATAGAGAAATAGCTGCATCATCATTAAAGAATTATGTTTATCAATTTTGCCAAAAGTATTTTATAACTCCGGCTAAATTTCCTGTAGACTTTCACAGTACTTATAATAAATGTCCAGAATATTATTGCGATGGTAGCAATTCGTTTGAGCTCATTGATTCGAATTATGAAGGGGAATGGTTAATTTCTAAAAAAGAAAAAGTGAAATTAGCCGTAGCTATTGAAACAAATCTACCATGTGAGAATATAGTTAAACTGTATGAACTGAACCTTATTCAAGGATTCTCAGTTCATGTGTTTGGTTCTATCTTCCTCCATAATAATATAACAGGTTTAGTAACAAAGTTGTTTAAAATAATTAATGAAAAAAAACATTAAATCTAACGTTTTTAAAAAATCTTATTGTATTATAATATGTTCTTTCCATGTATCCAACATCAATAAATGAGATGTTGGATACATGGAAAGAACTATAACGCTTGCAAGGGTGAAAATACTTGCACCGTCATTGTAATTAAAAAATATTACTTTGACGTAAAAAGGAGGAAATATGAATAATAATAGTTTTAAATATTTAACTGAGCAAGAAAAAAAAGCAATACTTCTTGGAGTTATTGCTAAAAGAACTAATGGTAAGTTAAACAATGAACAATTGAAACATATTGTTCGAGATATTCCAATAGATGTACAGTATTCCATTAAAGTGTTTAGTGATGCTAAAGAATTTGGTAAAGTGATAACTTTACCTGATTATGAAATGAAACATTCATGGGCAGGGGGAACGAAATGTACTGCTGAAACTAATATTTTATTAGTGTCTGGTATAAAATTTGGTAGAAATAAACATTATAAATATCTCGATAATGGAACTTTAACTAGTGAAGATAAATGGAACTCTTTACCAGATTTCAATGTAAAAGAAATTCATGCTGTTAGTGTCAGTATTCATTCTTTTAGTGATTATAATAATGAATACTATGACAATACTGATAATTTTATATATATTTATATACCTTCTGACAAACCTTTTGTTGTGTCAGAAGAAATACAGTATATTTTTGATAATTTCAATATTTGTTTCAGTTGATTGTATGGAGATGTCTATTTCTAAATTAAAATAATAAATTAGATTTATACTAATAAAAGAACTTTTAAATAAAGTTCTTTTATTTTTTTATATTAGGAGGTTTATTTTATGAATGTTATTAAAGCTAAACATACTTCAATTATTATACCTAATTATAATTTAGGTGATAATATACAATTGGAACATTCACTATCAGTTTGGAATGATAGTTATTATAGATATGATAATAAAGGTTTTTTTTATAATAAAGAAACTAAAGAATTATTATTACCAAGAGGTTTGGATTTAAGTTATTTAGAAAAAACTTTTAATTTAAATATAGATATTGATTTTAAACCTGATCCATATGAATTAGTTTCGTATAGATTAAAAGTAGAACCTAGAAATGATATCCAGAGAAAATCTATTTGTTATTTAATCGGAGAAGATGATTTTTCATATACTAAAAAATATTCTCAGTTAGCTTTAAATTTACAGACAGGTGAAGGTAAGAGTTTTTGTATTATAGCATCACTTTCATTTATGAGAACTAAAGCCATTATATTTACACATGTTAACGCATTAAAAAAACAATGGATAAAAGAAATTAAAAAGTTTACTGATGTAACAGATTCGTTTATATGTAATATAATTAGCGGTAATGTTATAAAAAATATATTAAAAACTGATAAATTACCTTATAAGATTTATCTTGTTAATCATAGAACTATTAATAATTTTGGTGAGAAACATGGTTGGGAGAAAATAACTGAATTATTTCAAAAGATTAAAGTTGGTGTTAAGGTTTATGATGAAGCACATTTTGAATTTGATAATATAATAAAAACTGATTTACACACTAACACTAAAAAGACTATTTATTTAACAGCTAATTTTGAAAGATCAAATTTTAAAGAAAATAAATTATTCAATTTATGTTTTAAAAATATTGCTAAATATGGAACTGAAACAAGACATGAAAGAAGAAAACATATTGTATATTTAGGTTTATTATTCAATAGTAAACCCGATATAGTTAATCAAGCATCTATAAAAAAACGACATGGATTTGATAAAAATACTTATATTGATTATCAAATAAAAAAGGGAAAGATATTTGATGTATTAACATATATAATAAATTATTTTCATGATAAAGAAGGTAAGATGATAATATTGTCTTCTAAAATAGAATCTACTGAAATAATATCAGATTATTTAAAAAAAGAGTTTCCTGAAAAAACTATAGGTGTTTTTAATTCCACTATAAGTGAAATTGATAAAGTTAAAGCATTAGAATGTGATATAATAAGTTCAACTCCTAAGAGTTTAGGAACTGGTTTAGATATACCTAATTTAAGATTTATTATTATGACAGAACCATATAGTTCATCCATAACAGCTAATCAAACATCTGGAAGATTAAGAGAATTATCTTCAGATTTATATTGTTTTTATATTGAGTTAATTGATACTGGTTTTAATAAAGTTTATAACATGTATAAATCTAGAATGAAAATATTTAAACAAAAGTGTGTTAAATTGGTTCAATTAAAATACACTGAATAAAATTAATAATAGATATATATTATTTATTAGAAATAAAAAATAATAAGGGGGTTTTATTTATGAAACAATTTATTGTAACTTGCGGAATAATACCACAAACAGGTGAATGTAAATTTGGAGAAAAATGTTCACCTAAAATGTGTCCTGCATTTGTACACAATTTATCAGATAAACAAAAAATTGTTGAGATTATTAAACATCATGTTAGTCATATTACTTATAATGACGATGAATATAATATTGAACATCGTTTTGTTGGTAAAGCTGAAAATGGTAAATATTTTTACTTATGGGGAAAAAAATATATTGATAAAGGTTTAATACCTATTATAAATATTGAAAATGAAGATAGTGGTATTATGTATTTTAATAATATTGAAAATGCTATTGAAGTATTTAATATTATTGAATTTTCAGAAAAAGGTCTTTTAGATAAAATAAAATTATCTTCCGGTATATATAAGTCTGTAGTAATAAACCAGGATTTATATTACTTAAATACAGAAGATGATGAAATAAGGGTATTAAGAAATAAAAATATGCACTCTTTACTTTGTTATAATATTAAAAAATTATATTATGAAAGTTATTTAATTTTATTTATAAAACTTAAATATAATGGTATATTAGTATAACTTTATTTTTAATAATAAATGTAGATAGTTTTATCTCTACATTTATTATTATTTTTTTAGTATTCTTAACATATTATTTTATATATTATAATTACATATATAGAAAAAATTTAATAATAGTGGGGTGGAATAATGAGAGCAATAATAGAAACAAAGAAAGACTTAAATGAAAATGAATATATCCATTTTTCATCATTAACTAAAAATAATTCAGAAGATTGGTCAGCTCTAACTAATAGTAATAGATTACTTACTATTACAGTAATTGAGGGGAAAGAAATGATGGTTACTGTAAAGGAACCAAAAGAAGTACTATTTAAAATAATATTCAGAGGATGTGTAAATAGGATAAATCTTGTTAGAAATTTATTACAACTCCATGGATATAAGTTTGTTTGATAATAAAATAAGTACAGTGAAAAAATCACTGTACTTATTTTTTTTGTTAAATAATAAATATTGGACTCTGTTCTAAATGACTTACATCCCTATATTTCTCAATCATTTCTTTTCTATCAGATTCACTGTTAGACCAATCATCTATTTTTAGTTGAATTGTTCCATAAGCTGTTTGAATTTCATTATAATGCTTTAATGTATTATATAAAAATCTTTTAACATCAATTAATGCTAATTCATAAAAACTTTCCCATTGTGTTGATGGTATTGTGGCTAAATTTGGTGCATGAGCTAATCCAACCTCAACATCAATTTCTCCATACATTGTTGCATAATTATATAATACTAATATATTAGGTTCTTGAAATTTAAATGTCATAGGTGGAGCTGCAAGTGACATCAAATCAGCACTAGCTTGACCCATCATCAGTGATTCATATGTTGATATTTCACCATCAAATATTGGAGATGTGTATCCATTAGAAAAAGATTTATTTTTAGGATTAACATTTTTTATCATTATAATTTTCTTATCACCAAATAAATCTGGTATTACATATGACGATTCACTATAGTTTGAATTTAAACATGTTAAAGTTCGTATATCTAAATTCATTTTTAATGTATAAGGAAAGAACACACTATATGTTGTTAAAGTCTTTAATTTAATAACATTAAATAAAGTGTCATCAGGTTTTTCAAATGGAAGTGATAATCCATATATACCTAAATCCATTTTAATAGAAGTTAATAAATCACTAACATTCATCATTTTTTATCACCACTTATTTTTTTATTTTTTATATCCTTGACATATAATGGGTAATATCTCTTTTTATTTTATCCTCAATTCTAACAATAAAAGTTGAACCATTTTCTTTTAAAATAGCATTTTTAAAATCAGATGTAACTTCCATACTTTCAGTTACAATTTCATAGATATTAGAAACTAATTTAATATTCTTCGATTCAGTTTTAATAAAATCAGCAATTTGAGATTCTTGAACTACTGTTAATACATTTTCTTGAAGACTGTTTCCACTAAGTTCAATATTTCTATTAATCTTTTTAATTGGTATGGAATCATCCCTATATGCTTTATCATGACTGGGTAAAATAACCCAATCATATGTAACAACATGCCCTCTACTATTGATTAAACCACCGGTAGCAGTTTTAACAACTTTAGCTAATGCTCTTAAACTAAAAGCAGGTTCCATTCCTTGTAATATAGATTTAGTCATATCTTTACCAAAATGATCATTATCTAATGTTTGAATAGTCCCTCTTAATAAATTACCAGTTAAATTATATGTTAATATTTTATGGGATATTAATTTAGGATCAATGACTAATATACGTTTAGGATCATCTGATGTTGGATGTCCAGCTTCTCCACACCAAGAATTTTTTAATCTTAATTCATTTATATGAGGTGCACCTAATGATTCCATCATTGGTTTATCAATATATGTTCTACCATTTCTATTTCTTATATTAAATTCTTGTAATATTGTATCAAATTGTAAATAAAATAAATTATCTCTATTAATTCTTTGAATATTAGTTGGCTTACTTGGGTCCGAAACACACTCTCTTATGAGATAAGCAACAACTTCTTGTTTTTGCATTTTTTATATCAACTCCTTCTAATTTTTATAAGTATTTTTAAATTATTGTTTTGGTTGTTCAGATAATTCTTACAAATAAAGTCTTTATTTGTAACACAAACAAATAGTTAAATGAAAATTGTAAATTTTAAGAGGGGTGAAGCTCATGAATATAAACATAAATAGAGTTTTATCTAATGTGAAAGTTAATGTTATTAAAAAAGAATTTGATTATTTAAAAGAAAATTACTCGACTATTAATTCTATTAATTACTTACAATTTGTACGTTCCCAACCAATTGATATTATATTTGAAAATTCTCAATATGTATTTTCAGAATTAAGAGAAGGATATAAATTATATAATAGAATTTTAAAATCTTTTGATTTATCATTAGAGCAATTACAAGTTCAACAAAATAAATTAAAAGAATATATTAGTAGGTGTAAAAATAATGAATATGATAATAAAAGTCATATTTACTTATTGAATGAATGTGTGAAATTTATAGAATCAGAAATTAAATATAAAAATAGTTTTAAGTATTTAAAAGAATCAATGATTTATGATATTCATTTTAATTATCTTCAACCAGTATTAGAAGATAATATTAGTAATATTATGGATGAAATTATATTAAATATAAATCACAATCCTACTCTTATAAATGAATATCAGGTACTTATTCATCATATAGAAAAAGAATCCGTTTTAGTAATTGGAAAAAATTTTCCTTTAATTTTAGCTAAAAATACTGCTCTTATTCTAGCTATGGGTGGAATTATAGCAGGAACACTTCTTATCTTAGTTTTATCAGTACCCCTATTATTAGTGAATTCAATTATAGAAAAAAAAATAGATAACACATTTATTGAATCATATAAATATTGTATACGAAAAGAAATATCAAGATTAAAAATAGTTAAAGAAGAAGATGAAAATAGAAAAAAAACTATTGATAAGTATATTGAACAATTAGAATTAGCATATAATAAATTAGATGAATCTAAAGATAACAATACAGCCGTTAAAGAAAATTCAATAACAACTATAACTGAGGATGAAAATGATTTAACGACAACTATATTAACTCAATTTATCAACACTTTAATATTTGATGAAGAAGAAGATAATGAAACTGAAGATATGCAATTCACATTAGAAAATTTTAATATATTAATTAGAAATATAAGAAAATTACAAAATATAAAAGAAATGAATTGTTTACAAGAAGGCACTATAGATAATGTTGGCAGAAAAGTTGTTCATGCTGTACGATCTACTGCTAATAATATAGGTTCAGGTAGTTCCAGTATTAAAAAATCTGTTAATCATGTTGTAGATGCTTTTAATGATACTATTGATAAGTATAAAAAGATGGAAGTAAATGAAAGACGTAATAGAATTATTGAAGGTGGTTCTTCATTTACTTTAATGAAAATAATTAAATATGGTATTGCTGTAGGTTTAGTTTGGGCGGTTTCACCTGCTTTGGCTGCTATAGGTTTATTAACATCAGTTGCTCTTAATGTTCATGCTGATATTAAAGAAAGAAAAAAAATTCTTAATGATTTAGAAGATGAATTAAAAATAGTTGATGCTAAAATAGAAGATTCTAGAAATGATGACCAAAAAGAAAAGAAATACCAATTAATGAGAATAAAAAGTAAACTAGAAAAAGATATTGCTAGAATTAAATATAGATTAGATGATTAGGAGGTTTATCTATATGGATTTTTTTGATATATTAAAAGAAGCCAAGAATCCTAAATCTGCAAAACCATCAAATAAAAAGAATATTAAAATTGAGGATGACTCTTTAGATAAAACTACTGATTATTCCAGTGATGTTGATAATAATAAAAAAGATACTTCTACAAATGATAATATAAATAAAAATGATGAAACGACAGATTATACACTAACAGATGACGATAGTGAAGACACTGATTATACGTCAGAAGATGTACAAAAAGAACCTATTGATACACCTGATGATGACAACCCAGATGATACTTCAGATGACACCACTGATTATACAGATGAAAACACAAATTCAGATGAAGATGGTACTGAAGATAACTCTGATTTAACTGATGAAAATTCAGATGTTAATATTACTGATAAAGAAAAAAATAAGAGTCTATTAAAAGATTATTTGGACCTTTATTATTTAACAAAAAATACTGTAGTTAAGTTATCAAATTTAGATAAGAGTGATATAATATTAAATAAAGTTTCAACACAAGTTATTTCCAATTTAAATATAATTCAAAAACAATTATTTAATTTCATCATATATAAGTTTTCAAAAAATAATTATATAAATAATCTATATCAATACAATTATTTTATTGAAGCTTTTAGAATTAATATTGAAATGATAAAAAAAATAAGCTTTTTTGTGACCAATAAACAAAACAAATATATAAAAAATCAATGAGAGGAAGTGCCAAAGACATGTATGATTACTTAGATGAAAATCAAAACCCGACGAGGGTAATTGGCTCGTTTACTGTCGATAGAAATAGTGATTTCAAAGAGAGTTTTAAATCTCTTGTAGAAAATTTTAAAGGCCATTATAACATTGACCCAGTTGATAATTTATTACAAATTCTAAAAGTGGATACCTTAAGAGAAGATTATAAAGAACAGCTGCTTGGTGATGTTGATATGGGGCACATTGATGATCCGTATTATTCAACGCATCCTCAAAAGTTAAGTCAATTGTTTGAAAACTCCTCCTTAGAACTCATCAAGGAATCTATGGATATCGGAAGCCTGTCTCCGATTGTTGGTATTTCATTACCGGTTCTTAAAAAGAATTATTTGGAGTGTCATTCTAAAGATATTGTTATGACAGAAATTCCGACAAAACCAATTATCAAAATTGCTTTTGAAAGAAAATTTTTAAAAGATAAAGCTGGTACTAAATACTATATTCCAGAAATTTTTTATGATGGTTCATATGCAGCTGTAGAGGCAAAAACACAAGGTCTGCCTATTGTTAATACTTGGTTTCCAGCAGATGAAGGGGTAGTTTTACCTTTCCAAGATCTACCTATTATGCGTTTATCTGGTGGTACCATGGAAACAAGAGATAGTTTAGCATATGATTTTTGCATTGAGGCGGTCAAAATGACAGTCGATGGTGCGGATAAAATTATTTCAGGTTTGAATATTCAAGCGGATTTTGGGTCCAATAATACTTTTTCATATCGTATTAAAACTGAAAATGCCGCCGGTACAGCAGTAGAAGATATTATTACAGGTCAAGTTGATCCGTATTATGGTACGGTATCTGTTGCTTGTACTAGTGGTAAAATTACAAAGGTTAGATTCGGTGGACATTTAAGTAATGAAAACAACACTGAAACTGTCGAACTGGATAAAGAAAGAGTCACCAAAGAGTGGAAAATTCCTGATGGGAAAAGAATCAACACTGGATTAACAATTGAAAAAATTAAAGATAACAGGGCTTTATTTAATACAAACATTACAGCTGATATCATTACCGACATGAGCACAGTATTAACCCATTTTGAAGATAGTGGTATTTTGCAATTCCTGGATACAAGTTTCACCACATGGAAAGATAAAAAGGACCTGCCTTTTGGTTATACTGGCGGTTTTGTTGAAACTTCTAGCTTTAATTGTCTTCCCACTTCCAGTGTTCATATTCCAATTTCACAATGGATTAACAGTGAATTAAAGTTCTATATAACTCGTCTTATTGACGAACTAAAAACAAAATTAAAAATTACCGATATGATGTTTGTTATTTATGGTAATCCAAGTAATATCACTTTAATCCAGGATGAGGTTAAATGGGTTATTGATGAAGATACGAAAATTGGTGGTATTCAATTGGAGTATAAGTTTGGTGTACTTACTGGAAATAAGAGTAGAGTCCATGTTGTAAGTTCATTGAAAGTTCCTAGAGAAAAAGGTTTACGTATTGTTGCTTATCCTTTGACTCAAGAAACTATTACATTCAAACATTACAAATACAGTTTGAACATTGAAAACGTTTACAGAAATCCAAATACTCCTTTAATCCCCAACATTATGGGAACATCCAGATATTTAACCACTGAAGTTTTACCAGTTCAAGGTGGATTGACTTTGAAAAATAATGACTTTGGTATTACTAAATACACTTCTTAATAAAATAAAAATACATAAAGATTATAGGTTAATAACCTATAATCTTTATTATTTATTTCAAAGAACACTTTAGTAATATAAACAATTGAGAGGTGAATATTTAAATGGCGGATACTATATTAACAATAATTGAAAACTCTTTTAAAGAAATAAAAGAAAAAAGAAATATTTTGTCTAATCTAAATATAATTGAACGTAATATCAATAGACTATTTAATTTAAATTTTAAAGTTAGTATTGTAGAAAATGATACAAATGAATTTTTTGGTATGAGTATTTATCCATCATCAAATCTTATCGATGATATTATTATTGCAACTTTTAAAAGAGATGTTAGAACACAACTCGATGGTATTATTAAAATGTGGTCATTTGAAAAAAATTGGTTTTTAGAAATAGATAGTATATTATTATACGATAAAAATTTAAATGCTAATCCGTCTGAAATTACAGCTGTATTATTACATGAGGTTGGTCATGTTATTCATTCTAATGAAGCCCCTCAAAGATTTGTTAGATTAATAAAATACTCTTTATTTAATATTAATTTTCATATTAGAGAATTATGTAAAAATGATACAATAAGAAAATTATTTTCATTAGCATTAATTGAATCATGTACAACTAAAAACTTTAATATGATACAAGCTAATACAGAAGTTATTGCTGATAGACATGTTATAAAATTTGGTTATGCTGATTCTTTAAATAATTTTATTGATAAATTAATTGCATCTCAAGGTAATAATTTAGTTGAAAGAACAGAAAAAGAAAAGGATATAGATGTTAAAATTATTATTAAGTGGACAATAGATAATATAAGTGAATTAGAATTTAGAAAGAGTAAATTAAAAATAGCGATTCAATCTCAAATGTTAGATACTCCGAGTATGTATATTAAATCACATCTTAAGAAAATAGTTAGTATTTTCTTTGGAGAAGAAGGTGCTGATAGTTATAAACAGATTCTATCCGAACAATATTTTGTTGAAATGTGTAATTTAAGTAAAACAAAGATTATTAAAGAATTTTTTGATAGATTTGGTAAAATTAAAAAGATTCAACAAAGTGATATTGATATTCTCTTTATTGAATTTGATAAGATGGAAAATAATAATGACAAAATTTATCTCATTGAATTAATTCATGATAAATTAGATAATATTAATGCGGCTTTAGAATGTATTGTTAACAATGAAAAAGATAGAGTTCAACAAAGTGAATCAACTCTTAAAGGTTTTAAAGCCCAATTAGAAAAGTTAAGATTACAAACATTAAGTATCCATCTTAAAGAAAAACAATATGGGTTATTTATTAAATATCCAAAAGGGTATGAAGGATAAAAACAAAATATTAAAATAAATTATATAAGTTTTTTATTTTTACAAGGAGGTGTACAATAGTTTCATGAATATAATTAGTCAAATTCAACATAGAAGAGATACAACAGCTAATTGGGTATTACATAACCCTATATTAGCTGAAGGTGAATTAGGTATCGAGTTTTATGATAATAATATTATAAAAATTAAAATAGGTAATGGTATTAATACATGGAATGAATTAACTTATTTGAGTAATCCTGAAACAGTTATAAGTAATTCAAATGCTAGTGGTGTAGTAGACTTGGATGTGTCTATTGCCAATATTTTTGAAATAATTTTATCGGGCACAACAACATTTACATTTAGTAATCCTGCTGTTTCAGGTAAAAATACTTCACTAACAATATTTATTCAACAAGGAGTAGTTGCACAAACGATAACATGGCCAGCTTCAGTTGTTTGGTTAGGTGATATAGCACCTGATTTAAGTACAATTAATCAAACTTATATCGTACAATTTAATACTATTAATGGCGGTATTCGTTGGTATGGAACTTTAACAGGGAAGGTAACAACATAATGTTTGGATTTAAATTGTTCAAATAATGAGTAAATCACATTAATTTATTTTTAGAAGTTAGTGATATAACTGATTTTATCTGTAGAATTTTATTATCCTTTGGTGGATATTTCTACTATAACTAAGATTGAGTTAAAACTTTATTATGTTTCTGCTCAATCTACGGTTTCTAATATATAATGTCAAACATTAATACTCACTAGAGATGAGTAGATATAAAATTAGGTAATGTAACTCGGAATATTTATAAGACAAAATTCATCTGGAATATTCCGAGTAAAAATATATAAGTGAATGAATTGGTTAAATCTAATTAATTAAAAGGGGTACCTATTTACTTACATTTTTTTGTGGTGAGTAATCAATGAAACAACAATTAAATAAATATAAAAGGAAGGTGATACTATTTGTTAATGTTTGGGTTACCAAAGAAGGTTTTTCATTTGGATACTAATATGAATATGGCTATAAAACAAATTCCTTATTCAATATTACCATCAGGTATTATTATACCTCAGAAACATAGTAGTGATGGAACACTAGAAACTAATAGTAAACTAACTGGTAGTGATGTTGGTGAAGAATTCACATTTCAAGACGCTGTAATCGTCACAGGTGAAGGTGAACACCTGACTCTTTCTGGACAGGATAAAGTAATTGTAAGTATTCCCACTGGAACGTCAACAAGTAGAAATATAGTATTTAAAGCTACTTCATTAGGAGTTACTGCTTATATGCTTGGGGCAAAAGTAGAATCCTCAGGAAGTATCACGCTTGCCGTTAGCACTACCAATCAAAATGAAGTTTGGGAAGTTACTGGATTATCCGGTTACGATGACTTTTTCTGTGAAGTAACCGCAGTAGCTGGTGGTAATGTCACCGTTAAAGGAAGGTTGGTGGCGTAAATGGATAAAAAATTATTAGCACTTGCACAGAAAAATTCTTTTGACATATTAAATAAAACTAATAAATCTGATGTTTTTGAATATGTAACATCTATTTCCAATAAATCATCTACCAGTAGTTTAGATGTTAACTACAGATTTACATTTGACGGTAATGGTTTGGGATTATCTGGAATTGACCAGATGAGGCCTGTTTTTGAATTGTTAACTATCGACCCAAATGCGGTAAGTTATAAGATATTAATGTATCTTTCGAATAGTCCCACAGCAATAACAGGTGGTGTAAATTATTCTATATCAAATATCAATATGCGATATGGTATTTGGCAGAAATATGATGATTTGCGAGATTATTATGTTTCCACTTATCGTTATATACATCTGCTCGTAAGAGTTAATACCACTGTATCACAATTAACAAAATATTTTTTGAAAAATATAAAGTTTTATATAGGTTCTTCGAAAGCACCTCTTGTTTCTCAATCTCTTTATAACCAATACATATCATCTACAGAGAGTACGAATTATCAAGTATTTGAATCGTTAAGGAATAGCCCGTGGATAGGTAAAAAAATTGTGACTTTCGGAGATTCAATAACTTGGTATGATGGGAACCTTTTTGGTGCTGGACACATTGAAGCAGGTCAGACAGCGGTTGGGTATCAGAGTTATATGAGGGAAGAATTGAAATGTACTGTGATAAACGAAGGTATGAGTGCAAGAAATATCACCGAGATGTGGGACGAAAAGATTAATGCTTATGATTTTACAAATATTGATGCTGTTACAATTACAAGTGGTGCTAATGATCATAGGGAAAATATCTCTGTAGGGGCAATAGATGTAATGGGAGCGACATTTAATACAACAACTTTTTACGGTGCTTTGCAAGCGACTATAGAGAGAATTATATCACAAAGTCCCTTAACAAAAATTTACCTTATTACACCAATTCGTGGATATTTTAATGAAGAAGGAACCGGCAATGTCCCTAATCCAAATGCAATGCCTGAAATTAGTAGAGATTTTCCAGATGCAATTAAGGCTGTTGGGAAATTATATGGCATACCAGTATGTGACTGGTATGATAGTTGTGGAGTTAATGACTTAAATATTCTAAATTATTTGGGTGATACTTCTACCCCTCCGTATTATTTACATCCTAAAAATGTTCTATATAAACGTATGGCTAATATTCTTGTTCCGTTTTTAAAAAATAATTAGAGATTATCTAACTAACGAAGGTGCAACAATATATATTCGTGGTGGGTGGTATAATGGTGAAGAAACATTTGAAGGTACGGGACAGAAATTATCATACTAACGAAAATGCGTTAGTTGATTAAAAAATATATAAAATCAACATTTTCCTATTGCATTAACCATAATTTTATGTTATGATTAATAAAAATATAGGAGGTGTTGATTTTGTTATTATCTCAGACATGGAAACTTTATGAATCAGATAAAAAACTCCTAGGTTATTCAATTCATACTTTAAAAGCATATAATATACAAATTAATCTATTAATTAAACATTTTGGTGATATAGATATTAGTCTTATTGAATATATTAATTTAAAAGAATATTTAATTACATTAACACATCTTAAACCAGCTAGTGTTGGACATAGAATAAGATTTATTCACTCATTATTTCGTTATTTACATGAAGAGGGTTTTATTGAAAAGAATATTAGTTCAAAATTAAAAGAACTAAAACAAGGTATAAGAATACCTAAAGCTTTTAATGATGAAGAAATTGAGTTATATTACATGATAGCTGTAATACTTTATTAGAAAAAGCTTTAACTGAATTTTTCTTTAGTACTGGATGCCGTATAGGAGAAGTTTTTCAGTTAAATAAATCTAATATAAATTGGGATACACGTTCTGCTTTAGTTATTGGAAAAGGTAATAAACAAAGGGAAGTTTATTTCACAGTTAAATGTAAGATATGGTTAGAAAAATATATAAAAAGTCGTAATGATAGTCATGAAGCATTATTTGTCACTGTTAGAAATCCAATTAGGCGTATGTCAATTGCTAGAATAAGGGAAATAATTAAATTGATTGGTACTAATTCTGAAGTTGAAACTAATATTTATCCTCATCGCTGGAGACACAGTGCTGCAACCGTTTTAATTAACAACGGTGCACCAATTGAAGTTATCATGAGTAATTTAGGCCATGCTAGACCTAGTACAACCATGATATATGCTCAACTTAGTGGTGAGAAACGCAGACAAGAATACAATAAATATTTTAGATAACTATTAAAACTTACCTTTATAATAGAAGGTAAGTTTTAATATATTTTAACATTTCAATAAATCATTAATATTTATAACAGGGGGTTTTATATGAAAAAACCATATATTTATGATTTGGAAACTAAGAACTTATCTTTCTTACAAACAGCTAAAGATCTACATGTACTTGGTATTAAAAATAATGTATTTTTTTTAAAATTGTATGATAAATCTTTAAAGAAAGTTGATCCTCATTCACCATTTTTAACAGATGACCAAATTATAAAAATTATTAATGAATGTATGATTAATCCCTGGTATTTTTTAAGAGAGGTTGCAAGAATTGCAGATCAAGGCGGGAGGGGTCTTCCATATCAACTTCATAGGGCTAATCTAGCTTCCACATATTGTTATTTAAATGGTATAGATCATTATGTAGTAATACCAAGACAAAAAGGTAAAACTCAAAGTGAATTAGCTATAATAAATTGGTCATTTCTATTAGGTACAACTAATTCAGAATTTATGTTTTTAAGTCTAAGTCAAGCTGGTGCTAATGAAAATCTTGATAGATTGAAAAAACAAAAAGATTTATTACCACATTATTTACAATTTAAAATGATTTTTTCAGATGATGGTAAAATTATTAAAGAAACTGATAATGTTAAAACTTTAGCTAATGCTATTAATGGTAATAAAATAATAACTAAACCATCTGCTAAATCAATAGAAGCCGCCGAGAAGATCGGTAGGGGTTATTTTTAGCTCCCTCATACAGTAATGTATGTTGAATAACTTCTTTAATTGTCGGGGAAGCTCTTAGAGCCTAAGACTACTAAATTATATTAGTAATAATATAATGGCTTGGACTAATCAACCAAGGTATAGTAATAAGGTTTTAGGATTGAGTAATCCGCAGCTAAGATTTTATTAAATGGGTAACAATTTTATAAAAAAATGTATAAAGGTGTTGATAATAAAATGTTTGTCGTAATACCAGTTGAAAGGAAAAAATTTAAACCATTGACATTCCCAGAAGTTCAAGAAGGTAGATATATAATCAGTAATTATGGTGATATTATTGATTTAAAAACAGGATTAGAAAAAAAATTAAATATTAATAAGAAAAAATAATTATATTAGTGCAAAAATTAAAATGGATAATAATAAAACTAAATCAATAGCTGTTCATAGATTAGTAGCTTATGAATTTTGTGATAATTATAATGTTAATGATAAAAATAGTCTTAAAAGTTTTAATTATTATGAAAATCTTGAATGGGTTACTTATTCTGAGAATAATAAACATCGTTTTGAGCATGGGAATGGAAGTAGTGCTAAACCACCAATACTTAGGGGTGAGAATAATCCTCACAACGTTTACTCTACAGAATTTATAAAGGAAATTTGTTTTTTATTAACTAAAAGATATACTGTTAAAGAAATACTAGATTATTTTGAATGTATAGAAAATAGGAAAAAAATAATTTCTTTAATTCATGATATACGATGTAGAAGAACATGGGGACATATTTCTAGAAATTATGATTTTGAAACCCATTTAACAAAATAAAGTTCAACGACTATCCCATTGGTACTGAAATGGTACAATAGGAGTAGGGCTCAAGTGAGTGGGTGAAATTCCCTTAAATCGAAATAGGAAACTCCATTATACTGATTATATAATGGATGAAGATATAGTCTAGTATCCTAATGAAAGTTAGGGAAGTTCATAAGAGAACTGCATAGATTAACGACCTATGTGAATATATCGAGTACACAACCTGTGCATTTATACGACGAAGTTGAGTTTACATCCTATATTAAAACTATCATTGAGGCAGCGGCAATGGCGTTTAAAACAGCTTCTAAAAATGCAAAAAGAAATAATGCCCCTTATTGCCGTTCGTTCCTGAGCACACCTGGAGATCTCGATACTAAAGCTGGACAAGAATGTATGGATATAATTAGTAAGACATATAGATGGACTGAAAAATTTTATGATATGAATATAGATGATGTTAAAGAAATTATAATAAATAATTCAGAAAATAGAATAGTTTATATTGAATACGATTATAAACAATTAGGAGAAGGTGAAGAATGGTTTAATGAATCTTGTGCAGTAATAGGTAATAATCCATTAAAAATTAAGAGAGAATTATTATTACAAAGAATGAGAGGTTCTTCTAATTCTCCATTTGAACCAGAAGATTTAGAACTTATTAGAGAAAAACAAGGTAAAATAATTGAAGAAATATTTATTAATAAATTATTTAGATTGGACATATATAAACCTTTAGTAAGAGATAGAATTTATTTTATATGTGTTGACGTTTCAAAAGGTTATGGTCAAGATAATTCAGCTGTAGTAATATTAGATCCATATGAACTCAAGCCCGTTGCAGAATTTGAATCACCGTATATAGGTGTAACTCAATTAAAGAATTTTTTATATACACTTGTTAAGAAATATTTACCTAGAAGTATTTTATGTATTGAAAGAAATGAGAATGGTGAATCTATATTAGATGGGTTAAGATATACTGATATAATGCATAATTTATATTTTGATAAAGATAAAGACCCTATTGCTTCACAATTAGATGATAGAATGGATAGTCAAGGATTTTTAAAACAAGAAGCTTTGAAACGTAAATTATATGGTGTATGGACTGGAACTAAATCAAGACAAGTAATGTTTAGTTTATTGGAAACACATATCGCAGAATATAAAGATAATTTTATTTGTGCAAATATTATTAATGATTTATTTAAATTAGTCATGAAAAAGAATGGTAAGATTGAAGCTGAAAGTGGATTCCATGATGATTCTATTATGGCATATTTAATAGGATTATATGTTTATTATCATGGTAATAATCTACATTATTTTGGTTTTGTTAAAGGTGAATTACCTGATGAAAAAACCCGAAATAAAGGATTATCGACATATGATGAAATAATGGAAGAAATGCCTGATGAAGAAAAACGATTTTTTGATGAGAGTTTTGGTTCTAAGACTATAGATGATTATCAAAATCATGTAATAGAAGAACTAAAAAGAGTTCAAAGAGAACAAACTAATATGACTAATGCAAGTGGGATGTTTAAACCAACAACCTATGCTGAACAATATGAAGATAATGAAATTGAAATACCATTAGACTTCTTTGATGAATTAAATAGTTAGTTATAAAATAATATAATGTATATTAATATACATTATATTATTTTTTTACTATTATACTAACAATGTTTTAATTATGAATAAAAAAGGAGAGTGAAAAAGTTGCTATTTGATGATGAAGAATATATGAGAACTAGTGATTTAGATATAGAATTACTATTAGCAGAATTACCGTTTAATTTAACAAGAGAAAATATAATTGAACAAATAAATGACCCAATTTCAATTCAAGTTAATTATATAACTACGTTATTGGATAAATGTGATATTGTTAAAAATCAATTTGTTGATAACTCTGAAGTTATTAAAGAAATTGATACAAATTTGCGTTCAATATTCGAACTTATTTTAAGAGAAATGAATGAAAAATTTAGATTGGGTGTAAGTGTAAATGAAAGTGATGATGATATTATTAAATTGGGTGAAGCCTTATACACATATTTAATTTTAAGATATAAAAAAAATGTTAGTCGATTTATATATAGATACATTTTAAAAAATAAAAAAGAGTTTATTGAAAAATTTGATACAACTAAGAAAAAAGATATTACATCATTGGCATTAAAGAAACAATTTAAAAATAAAGATGATATAATTCTAATCACATCATTACCTAAAATTATAAAACATATTATGGGTCTTGATATAGAACCAATAGATTTTTTAGATATTATTTCAAAAGGTGAACACTATGAGGCTTCTATTATTAAGGAAGCTATTTTATCAGGACAGATTATAGGTAATTTTATACCAAGATATTTTTATTTAATGATTGACGAATATGAACATGTTATGGATGAGATTCAAACAGATATAAAATTAAAGTTAATAAATAAAATAAAAAGTAATGAAGGGAAGAGGATGAAAAATGAATAATCCAGTACAAAAAATTAATCAATTAGAATGTGGTGTTGATGATATTATGTTTACTAAGAATAATGAATTTGGTAATGACGGTAAAATTTTAAAAATGTTAAGAATAAAATCTAAATTAGAAGAAGTTACTAATATGAAAAATAAAATTAATGAGCAGCAAAATAAATTTATTGATAATGAAGATGTGATAAATATTTTAGATGAGCGTACTAAAAATATAACTGTCTTTGGAATAAAAAGATTAACAAATAAACAAATAGAAGAAATTTATACTATTAATAATGAAAAAGTTGAATTGCTTATTGAAACTGATAGTGAAGAAAGAAAGATTAGTTTCATGAGGGACTTTTTAATATTCAAAAAAGAAAGTTCTGTCGCATTAAAACAAATAGATGATTCTATGGAAAAATTAGAAAAAGAGTTAAAAGAAAATGAAAAGCAACTTAATAAGATTATTGAAGAATGCGGTGATATTAACTCACTTATTAAAAATCGTCTTATTAATAATATTAATAATTCAGCTAATGAAAATATTAAAAAACGTAACACTGAAATTCTTAAAAATTTTAATGATGCATTGACATTAAATATAATTTTTGAACACTATAGAAACCAAAATATTTTAAATACTTTGCATGATTATAAAATGAGATCCGAAGCTATATATAAAAATTATGTTAAAACTTGTAAACAACTAGGTATTAAATCAGATATAACTGTTTTTGATGGTTTAGAAAAATTCTTACCTGAAAAATATCATACTTATCCCAATTTATTCTTATTTTCAATTATTAAGTATTTTGCTTATAAGAAGAACAATTGTGATAAACATATTGAAGGTATTTTCTTATCTCAATTCCTAGTAAATGTACAAAATCTTTTCTGTGACAAATTTAAAGATAAAGGAGAAAAACAAATATTTATTGAAGCTATTATGAAAGTACTAGATTTATTTTATTCATAAAAACATTAGGATAAGGTTGTGAATTTTAAATTCACTTCCTTATCCTAATTTTATTTTTTAAAGGTAGGTGTAAATAAATTGATTGAAAATTTTTTAAGTGATAATGGTACAGACATAATATTTAATGGGGAACAATTAGAAGCTTACATACCAGAATTTTATTTTAAAAATAATAAATTAGGTGAGCAATTAGGTTCATCTTTAAAAGTTTTTGGTTTATTCAACATTAGAATGATTAATAAAGGTAAACCGTCTAAACTTGAGACTTTTATTCTACCATCAATGATTATGGTGTTCCCTTCAACAATTGAATATAAGAAATTAAAATTAATAGATGAACAGGAAGAAGAAGAATGTTATATGGTATTAAATTTCTTTAAAGGTGGAAAGATTACACCTAATAGTGTTTCACAAGATGCAACTAATGTGGAATTATTTTTAGATCTTATATGTGGTGGGAAATTACCAGAAACTATTCCTTATAACCAAATAATTCAAATATGGCAAAAGAATTTAAATCTGAATAATATTAATTTGAACGTAACATCAACTGTATTAGAAGTTATTGTAAGCGAAATTTATCGTAATAAAAAAAAACCAGAAGAAACATTTGCTAAATTATGGGGAAGAAATCCTAATATATCGCAATATGAATATAAACGAGCGAATATTAGAGAAATTTGTGCTAGAAATTCTACTTTTGCTGCATTAACATATGAGGATATGGATGCTATGATAACATCTTCTCTTAACATTAGGAACTATAATAGGGAAGAAACTGAATCTCCTATAGAAAAAATAATAAAGATGTAATAATCAATGAGAACAATTAAATAAAAAAATTCACAAGGAGGTTGAATACATTGCCTGCAATCGGACAAATCATTCCTAAATATACACATCCTCATTCCGAAACATATATAAATGATAATACTATATTTGAGGAAATAGTTTCCGAACCAGAAAGTGGTGTGCGTTTTATTAACGTATTCACCTCGTCCAAAGGACGAGATGGTGTTGTTTTAAAAAAAACAAAACACACTGATTTTATTGAAGAATATGGTAATCCAAATTATAAACTATTTGCTCAACCCGGTTATATGCCATATGCAGCATTAAAAACGTTTCAGGCTGAATGTCATTGCATGAGAGTGATGCCGGATGATGCATCTTATTCTAATGCTATAATTATAGCTAAGATTAAAGTTGATACGACTGTGGTTGGTAGTCCTAAATTACTTATTAGACACCAATCTGTATTTCTTACAAACTTTACAGATAAGACTGAATTTTCAGTTAATGTTGAGTTATTAAAAGATACTGACCCGGATGAAGATGGATGGTTAACATTTCCTTTATTCGGTGCATATGTGTTGGGTAGAGGTATTTATGGTGACACAACAAGACTAAGACTGAGTGCATCACCACAAGCTGATTTAGAAAATGGATATAAAAATTATCGTTTTGAGGTTCTTGATAGTGAAGGTGGATTAACACGTAAAGAACTTTTTACTGGTAGTTTATATACTGATGCTATTATTAGTTCAAATACTCTTTATATTGAGGAATTAATCAATGACTCTGACGGTAGTACTAAAATTGGTTTTTATGTATCTGAAAATTCTCTTAATGAAATTCTTACTATTTATAATGAACAAGTTGCAGATGAAGATGCTCAATTAACATTACAAACATTTGATATTATTACAGCTCGTAGTATGATAGCCACTACTTTAACTGATATTGTGATTTCAAATACTGCCAGCGATGTTTCTTTAGATAGAGTTGAGGGTATTTTATTTTCTGGTGGAAACGATGGTTCCTTTTCAGTTAGTGGTGATGCTGGTGTAAGAGAAACGGCTATTGATACTGCTTACATCAAAGCATTCACGGAAGATAAAGTTCTTTTAAGTAAGAGAAGAACTCCGGCAGATTTAATTCTTGATGCAGGTTATTCTGATGATGTTAAACGTGCTCTTATCAGTTTTATTACTAATAGATATGATGCATATGGTTTTATTGATGGTGGTATACTTGAAACACCATCTGATGCTATCACATGGGCTGAATCTATGACATCTTTAGCAGATAGAGTATTTTCTAAAGAATGTAACCATTACTATATAAAAGATCCATTTTCTGGTAAATCTATACCTATGACGATAACATATTTCTATGCCGGACAGTTACCACTTCACTTTAAAACTAATGGAAACAACACTCCATTTCAAGGTGAAACATATGCTAAACTTACTGGCTTTGTTAAGAATTCTTTGAAACCAATTATTGATGCTGACGATAATGATATTAAAGAAACGCTTTATAATCTTAGAGTAAATTATTTTGAGTGTATTGCAGAAAATACATTTATAAGGGGGGTTCAAGGCACATCGCAAAATGTTTGGTCTGATTTATCAGAAGAACACAACATGCATGTGCTATTGGAACTAAAAAGAAAAGTTGAGGCGTTAGTCGCATCAAAATCATATAATTTTGCTGAAAAAGAAGACAGGATTGAATTTACAGAAACAGCTGAACGTATTTTTGGACCATATCGTGGGAAAAAAGTAAGAGAAATTTCAGTGTATTTTGATATGAGTCCATTTGAAGAAGAAAGAAGTATTTTACATTGTTACATGGAGATTATATATAAGACAATAGCTAAGCGGGGCATTATTGAAATTGATATTAATAAACGTGTTTAAAAAATAATAAAAAATAACAAGGGAGTGATTATATATGGCCGATGTTAGTACTCTTCAATCCAATATTAAAAGCAATACTAAAGATATGACCCTATATTCCCTATTTTTAGGTGGATTAAATGTAACTTCTAAAGCATTAGCGCAGTACGATCCATTAAAAACTGGTTATGCTAGAATATTTTTTACAAAAATGCCACCTTTTATGAAAACTATTGTACCTGAAAAAACGAAACAATTTAAACATTTACTCGAATATGGTTTTGTTGGGGTTGATGGTCTGCAAAACATTACTTTAGAATTTGAACAAGTTGGTGGTGGATATGCCGGTAGACAATTCGAAATTCCAACAGTAGCTAAAGATGAAACTAACAGTCTTACTGTTAAAGTTTATGAAATGGCAGGTTCACCTGTTCGAGATTATGTTGATATGTGGATTTCAGGTATTTCAGATCCATATACTGGCCTTGGTCATTATCACGGAGCATTAGATATAGCTAATGCAGGTCTATCATATTCTCAAGTAAACCATTCAGCGGAAGCATTTTATGTTGAAACTGATCCAACTGGTCGTAGTACTGGTATTGAGTATGCTTGCCTTTTAACCAATTTGGTTCCTAAAGTTGTAAAACTTGATCATTTTAATTACGAGGCCGGTAATCATCCAATTGTTCAAACAGATATTGAATTTACTGCAACTAAATATCAATCACCACAGATTAATGATATTGCGGTAGCATTAATTGCTAAATATAAAATTCTTAGAGATTACCTTAAATTTGATTCTCAGTATACCACTACTGATATTGACAATATGACAGTACCAAATATTAGTGATTGGGGTTCTTCTGCAACTTAAAAATAAATATGTCTATACTGATTAATTTCAGTATAGACATAAATTTATTGTTCAGTTGAACTATCATCAGGATTTTCTGTTAAAATTTTCTGATATTCTAATTTAGCATCTTCTACAGCTGTATCAAACATCCTCCAAGGTAACATTGGTAAAATTTCTCTAGTTGCCTTATTCATAATTAAATCTTTAATTTTATTATCCTTATCTGTTGGAGAAGCATTTTCTCCCGATACTATTTTAAGCATAAATGCTAGCAATTGATCTGCATTTGAAATTAAATCACTCATATTCATAGTATTTAGTGCTTTAGGTAAATTTAAACTATATACAAATGTTTCAATTATTTCTTTAGGTATTTCTGTACCAGAAAATTTCATTATTTTTTTATAGAATTCAGTTATATTAGGGTTAAAATCAAGTTGATCACTTACAACTCTCCCTGTAAATTTGGCATTAGCCATGACAAGAGTCTTTGCATACGGTATATTCACATAGGTCGTTAATCTATGCAGTTCTCTTATGAACTTCCCTAACTTTCATTAGGATACTAGACTATATCTTCATCTTTTATTAAGTTAATTAATCCTAATAAAAGAGCTCTCCATTTCGATTTAAGGGATTTTCACCCACCTACTTAGGCCCTACTCCTATTGATCATTTCAGATCCAAAGGGATAGTCGTTGAACTTTATTCCTTATTATATAAGGAATCTTAGCTGCGGATCACCTAATCTTAAACATTATTACCTTACTCAGGTTAATTACTCCTGACCACTATATCATTGCTAATATAGTTTGGTAGTTTAAGATTTAAAGACTTCCCCGACAATTAAAAGAGAATTGGTATTATAGATCACTCTATAACCTGACTAATAATTATCAGCTTCATTGATATAATTCATTATTACAGATGGGACACCAGTACCATTAATGTAAGATGTTTTTAACATCTCCATTAAATCAGTATTTAATTGTATATCCTGACCTGCCAATATATCAAACTCTATTCCTTTTTCACCAGTTCTACCTACAGGTACAAAAACACCTTTAGCATGACCAATTTTAGATACCATTGTATTATAATTTAATAAATCCATAAAATTTATATCTCTTTCTTTAAGAGTTCTAGCTACATCTTGTAATTTATTAATAATATTTGTATCTATACCAGAATTTTTAATATAATTAATTCTAGTATCGTTAGATTTACTAATAATAGAAACCATCTTAAATATTAAAAGAGCTAAATATAATTTAGCATAAAATAATGACTTCATTAGTATACTAGTTCCTTCACCATCTTCATTTTCATTAACAGTGAATTCAGTTATATAATCAACTGGTATAAATTGAAATTTTATTTTCTTTTTATATAGTTCATTATAAGATAAGCAATTGAATATTAATTCTTTAAATTTAATATTTTCTTCTAAGTATTTTTTATTAAATGATTTAACGATTTTTTCAGTTAGTTTAGTTAAAAACATATTTTCAAGTTCGGGTGTATTAAGATTAACAGTATTAATTCGTATTGTATTAATAAATGGGGATTTACTAATAGGTGAAGCTTCATGTATATAATAGTATCCTATAACATGATCCATTATTTTAACAGGTATGATCTTTTTAGGACTAATTAATTTAATAAAACAATCCGTTATATTATCAAAATTATTAGTCTTATCTTTTTCTGTAGATATAGTTGCATCATTAAAAAATGTTGAAAATGAATTAGTTTTATTTTTAGATTTATTACTATTTTTAATAGCATCTTCAACATCTTTTTTAAATTTTTCATCAGTAATAAGTTCCGATACATCAACACCTTCTAGTATAGGTATATGTACAATATCATTTTCGACTTCAATATCTTTAACTAAATCTTTTATTTCTTTTTTTAATATTGAGGAAACCGATTTAATTTGCCCGTCATCTTTTAATTCTCTTATAAAATTATCATCAATATTTTCAGTTATAGAAATTGTTTTTAATTCTCTTACCTTTTTATCATAGAAATTTTCAAATAATTTTGAATAAGGTACAGTGTAAACATAATATTTACCGTATTGAAGAGTTTTCGGTATAATATGATTTTTCAATTTACTTGATAATTTAAATTTAGTCTCTAAATTTTCTATTAATGATATATAACTCTGTTTATCTTCTTCACTACAATTAGAACTTTTAAATTGTAAATTTCTTGATATAGATTGAGTAACATCATCAGCTGTTACTATCGCATCTCTAGTTGCATTAACAGCTTCTTCTAGCTCAAATAGATGACTACAAATTAAATCAAGGTCTTCATACAAAAGATTTTGATTTCTATATCTTTCATTAAAAAATTGAAATACAGCATTGTCTTCTGATGAAAATATATCTTCAATTTTTTTTATATTTGAAAATTGTTGACTCTCATAATCATTAAATAGTTTTACTAGAAAAGTTGATATGTCATCTCCACCAAAATCAGTTAATTTTTTTATCTCCTGAAAAATAACATCATCAACCTGATCTGATAATTTTTTAATTTCTTTCTCTCTTTTAGTATCACTTGCATTAGTATTAAAAGAAATTTTATCCAATACATCATTAAATAAAGCATTTAATTTTATCAACGGTCTTTCTATTTTTTTAACAATTACTCTTTTAGTTTGTTTCTCAGCACTCATTTATATTATTCACTTCCTTCGGTATTTTTTATTTAAAAAATACTAGAATAATAATATTCTAGTATTTAATACACATGTATCTGTGAAATAAATTAAAGTATTCGGTTTCAAAAATTATTAAACTTTCAAATAAATTACTATTATTTATATCTTTAAAACTAATACTGATATTATTACTTTTTTTCAATAACGGTATTAGTTTATTTGCTAATCTTACTTTATAATCATTCATTGAAAAAGTAACAATATTTTTAGCATTTAGCTTTTCTATTATATCATATGATATTATCTTTTTATCAATATTATCAAAATCATTTATTTTATTTATAGCTAATTTATACAGATCATATAATTCTTTTGTTATAGACTTAATATTAATTATTCTACCTATTTGAAAGCTATTTTCATCTTTATCATCTGTTAAAAATAAAGTATTATTTAAATAATTTATATGTTTTATACTCTTTTTATTCTTACTAATAACTTTAAATACATCATTGGAACTTATACAAAATATTTGATCATTTTCAATATTAAATATAGGTGTAAATACTTTACCAAAATGTTCTCCATAACTCAAATGTTTGTTATCGATAGTGAATATTATAGTACCATCAGAAAATAAAAGATATTCTGTAGATAATTTTTTAGCCAATTGATTAAAATCATTTAATTTTTTTACTTCAAATTTATACATATATTTCATCCTTTACACTATAATTTTATTAACATAATAATTATTAACATCATTAATATCAATAATTAGTTTCTTGTTCTTTTTAATATTTAACTTTTCTTTTATAACAGAATCTATTTCTTCTAATTTGGGAAGATTAAAAAAATCATGACCTAAACTATTTAAATCACCTATTAACATATTATCTATAAAGATTTTACCTATATCTTCTTTTTTATCTTTATCATCAATATCTTCAATATAATTTGGCAATTCCTTATTATTTTCTATAATTAATTTACCGATCATGGAATTAGGTTCAATATTAAAACAAATAATAATACTTGGATACATACTGGAAAACGTAATATTCACATAGATCGTTATTCTATGCAGTTCTCTTATGAACTTCCTTAGCTTTCACTAAGATACTAGACTATATCTTCATCCATTATATAATCGGTATAATGGAGCCTCCTATTTCGATTTAAGGGATTTTCACCCACCTACTTAGGCCCTACTCCTAATGACCATTTCAGATCCAAAGGGATAGTCGTTGAACTTTATTCCTATAACTAGGAATCTTAGCTGCGGATTACTCAATCTTTTTATTATAAATAAAAAGCTCTAAGAGCTTCCCCGACAATTAAAGAAGTTATTCAACATACATTACTATATGAGGGAACAAATTCATCCATATCAATAACATTGTCAAATATAAATTGACTTTTTTTACCTAAAATTTCAATACCAACATGAGAATTTAATAATGGGTTGGCAACTAAAGCTCCTGCAAATTTTTCATCTTCATCATCTTCGTTATTCTTGATTGTTTCTACACCATACTGAATATTAATGTTATTAGCTATTATTAACCCTTGCTTATAAAATTCTATATATGCACGATTTTTTAAAAACGTTAAGTTCACATAGATCATTAGTCTATGCAGTTCTCTTATGAACTTCCCTAAGCTTTCCTTAGGATACCAGACTATATCATCATCTCATAGAGATGCTTCCTATTTCGATTTAAGGGATTCTCACCCACCTACTTAGGCCCTACTCCTAATGACCATTTCAGATCCAAAGGGATAGTCGTTGAACTTTATTCCTATAACTAGGAATCTTAGCTGCGGATTACTCAATCTTTTTATTATAAATAAAAAGCTCTAAGAGCTTCCCCGACAATTAAAGAAGTTTACAATACATATTACTATGTAAAGGGTCTAATTATTAAACCGTTTGTCTAAATACTTTTTTATAAGTTGTAGCATTAGTATATGAACGTTGATATACATTATCAATATCATTAACTTTTCTTTCAATACCTAATTGAAGTAAGACGTCTTTAATATTATACATAACAAATTTTTTATAATTTCTATATGGTAAAGTTTTAATATTACCATCTTCACTATAATCTAATTTAGTATCACTAATTTCTTTTTCTGCAACATAAGTAAGAGCATTAGAACGTAATTCCGAAGCTCCTTTTCTTAAAGCACTGTATACTATCATTTGATCTAAAAAAACTGTATAAGATGATATTTTAAAATAATCACCTTTATTTGCTACTTTAAAATTTCTCATATCTTTTACAAACATTAATTCTTTTATATTAAAATCAGGATGACACATTATTTCTTTTGGATCTAAATTTAACTCTTTCATACGAGCTATTAAATATGGGACATCAAATCCGATATTCCAAATCATTAAGAAATCACGTTTAAGAGTATTTATTAATTTAAATGTATCTATCAACATTTCACTTTCATCTTCATACATATAAATATTATATTTTAATACCCCATATGATTCATCAAATACTTTATGAAGCTCTTCTACAAAATTATCTATATCTTTTTTAAACTTTTCTATTTGAGGATTATTTTCATTTTCTAAAAGAAAAGTAAAACATGTGTTACTAGTTTCATCAATTAAAGTAATTGCATTAACTGGACATTCACCATCTTTAGGAAATCCAATTACTTCTATTGAATCAACTTCAATATCAAGATATGTCTTAGTTATAGGTTTAGGTTTATCATTATGATAATTTAATAACCATTGTATTCTATACCAATTTTCAATATTATAATCTGAACCAAATACATATCTATATTTATGCAAATTATTAATAGCATACCTATTTCTAGTTTCCAACTTTTGTTTAATATAAGTTAAATATTCTTCACCTGCTTGTTTAGCTATATAAAAAGGTAAATCTTTATATTTAGTTCGGTGACACTCAGTTTCACTTAAAGGACTAAATGATTTATTATGTTGAAAATTTCTAAATTCTTCTTTTGTAAAATAAATATCCATCTCAGGTTCATCTATAGTTAATATGTGTTTTTCACCAGTATTTAAATCTTTATAAATAATATCGAGACTATCTTTATACTTTCTTTCTTTATTAGGAAAATGGTAAATTGTTTCTAAAAACATTATGTTATCACTTTTCATCTTTCCAAGAAACTTCATTCTATAAATCACCACCAATTGAAATATTTTTTTATTTAAAAATTTGTTATTAGAATAATTGAAAACTATATCAAAGCCTATTTATACTATATGAAATAATTAACAAAACACAATAATAAAGGGGGTAATAATATGAATGATAAAAAATTATTTAATGTAAATATTAACTTACCAATAAAAGATAGTGAATTACTAGAAGGAATTCGTTCTTTAACCACATCAATACAACAAAAGAATGAAAAAAATAATTCATTTACTTTATCTTCAATAAATAATACTAAGAAAGAGAAGAAGAAAAAAAAGAATAAATTACATGATATAGAATTAATGGATGGTGGAGAAATAAAAAATATATCAGATAATGAATCTAATGAAAGAAATGAAGAAACTAATTTAATAGATTTAGATGAATTACTTAGGGATGACGACGATGATGATATAGGAAATATAATTATTAGTGAACAAGGGAGAAATTATAAGAAATTAAAAGAAAAGGAAGATTATAAGAAAGAATTTGCTGAAGAATTGACTCTATTATATAAATTATTAGATGAAACTAATGTATTTGGTAAAGAATTAGAAAAAAAATATAAAAGTTTAGATGGGACTAAAGTTAGAGGTATTAATAAATTCGTTTTTGATTTAGGCTTATTAGTATTAAACTCTAAACAAAGTAAATTAAATATATTAAAAGAAATTTCATCAGTGAAAAAATCTATTATTGATCTTAAAATTAAAGCTGATGGTAAAAAGGATGCTATCCAAAATACTTTATCATCAGAACATTTAGCCTCAGCTTATCTTAAAAATGTTGTTAATTTTGGACGTTCTGATTTTATAAAAGAATTGAATAATAAAGATACTTATAGTGGAATAGTAGAATCAATAAATTCAGATGATAATCATATAGAAGGTTATAATGAAAATGAATTTAAAACTTATAATGATTATATTGCTTCTAGATTAGAAAATGAAAATAATCCTTTTAGAAGTAGTGATGGTAGTAAATATATTGAATATGAAAATTTAGAAGTAAAACTTCATATAAAAAAATGTGTTGATACTGGGGAATGGGAATTCATTGCATTAGATAAGGATAAACAACAAATATTTGATTATCCAGTACCAACTAAAAGAGATGTAGGTAAGATGAAATTTAGTCCTGATGGGTCATATGCAACTGATTCAAGAGGAAGGAGTTATAGAGTAACAGAGTATTTTTCTAATATGAATGAAGATTAAAAAAATAAGATAACTGTGATGACTTATCATCACAGTTATCTTATTTACTTATATAATAAATAAACTTTTATTTATTCATTTTTTCTAATAAATCAAGTAGGTGATTTTCACATAAAACTTGTTCACAATTATCACCACCATTATTATAGAAAACTTCTACGAATGCATTATTATCACAAAATGAATCATTATTACAAACCCAACATTTTGGATTACTTTCATTAACCTTCAGAATTTTACTTAATAATAAAAATTTATTAGTATTAGGTACCATTATTCTAATAGGCCAATTAGCAGTTGGTTCTTTTTTTATATATTTTATTATGCATTTATTACATAAATCCCAACATTTTTTAGTCGTTGACATTACACTTTTTATTGGTTGTAAACAACAAGATCTACAAACAACAGTAGATTTATTAGTTTCAATAGATTTAGGATTATTCTCAATAAAAGCTTCTAATAATTGACCGGAATTTTCTCGTATATAATTATTTACATTAAAATATATATCTTCAATAAAACCATTATCAAGACTCCTAAAACCAGTCCTTATTGGATAGACATTGGAGGTATTATCACCTTTTTTAATAAAAGTAAATTTCCACCCAAATGTGAGAATAAATAAATTTAACCAATCAAATAAACCGAGTTTAATAAATTGGTCCCAATATTTACATGAATCTTTATCCATATCTAAACTTCTTTTATCATATATAAAACTTATTTTTAATTTAGTATATTCTTGATTTAAAAATCTAGTAACTTTCTCATAACCTTTAGTGTTACTTTCTTCACTAAATCCCCTGTATTTAACTCTCTGTGGATATACTTTTGTTATCTTTTTGTCATCATTAACATTAACAACAATAGCCCAACCAAATACATGAAGATTCATATTAGTATACCAAAGTAATCCACTATCTCTAAATTCCTGCCAAGCATTTTGAACTTGTTTATCCATTATTAATAACCCCCCTTATTTATAATAAATATTAAGTTTTACATTTTTTGGATTAACTGGGTAATTATATAATAATTTTAATGAAGTTAACCAATTATTCATTTTCTTTTCGTTAATTTCATTGATAATATCCCTAAGATTATCATCAATAAAATAGTAATTAAGTCCATATGTCTTAATTCTAATTGGTATAAACAAAATATTATCTTTATTATAATAAATAAGTTCCCAACCAAAAGTTTTTAATATTGTATTAATATAATTTAGAGTTCCATCAAAAATAAAACTATACCAATAGTCCTTATCATCTAATTTTGACTTTTTCTTGGTTACGAAAACTTCAAATAAATTTTTATTCCATTTATATTTTAATTCATAATTAAAAATATTTTTATTTACTATTTGTAACATATTATTTTCTATGAATTCATCCCAAAGAGTATTAATTGTTAGATTATCATATTTTGTTTTTTCATAAACTTTACATACATATTCTGGTGATTTAAATTCATTAAACTTTTTTATTATGGAGTTATACCATAATTTATTATATTTTTTAAGTGACTTAATTTCACATGTTTCTGTTCGTTTATAAAATTGTAGTCCCATAATAAATCACACCCCTCCCATTATTCCAAAGTCTTTAAAAAATCAATTAATTCATTAGTATATTCACCTCTTGTATAAATCATTAATTGACCAGTTTCATCATTTCTAAGCCAAATATATCCTTTTTTACCTATTATTCTAGATAATGTATCATAATATTCTTGACATTTATTAAGCATTTCAATCTGTACATCTTTCATATTATTCATTTTCTCATTTACATTAAGATTTGGTTCGTGGAAGTATAAAGTATCATTTTCTCTACAATACCCACATATACACCCCCATGGTTTTTCTGTTAAATTTATTATTGACGATTTATATTTTATAGGTAAATGTAAATTAGGTCCTATTCCACCATAACAAATATTATCAATATCTTGTTTATGAACTAAAACGGTGTTTTCATTTGTTGAAACCAATTCATAATTCATGTTTTTACCTTCTTTTATAATTTATTTTTATATCATCAGTTATTTTTCCAAGATAATTTCCTAACTCTTCAACACTCATATTTGAAATAGATATTTTATCTAATTCATCTTGTATTATTTTTATTACTTGAGAGAGATTAAAACCTTCATGAAAATATAAAGTATCATTTTCTCTACAATACCCACATATACACCCCATGGTTTTTCCGTTAGAAATATGGGGAATGAAGTAGATTTATTATTATTATTTATTCCTATTAATAAATCTTCATCTTTTTTAGATAGTAAATCAGTATTCTTAACTTTAAATTTTATTAATTGTTCATTAATATCTGTCGATTTCTTTTCAATCTCAACTGCATAAATTTGATTTTCTGGTATTTTAAAATAATTCATAATAAAACAAACCTCCTTTATATTTTTTATCTACTTCTATAATATATATTTATTTTTATTTAGAGAAATAACCACCGCATTTTATACATTTATAAATATTTATATTACCATAACTTTTATGTTCTTTTTTAATGATATTATGAATTTACGAAATTTTGAACATTCACACTGATTAAAATTTTTCAGTAATTGTAATTCTTTTTTATAGAATTTTAAACGGTCTTCTTCTCTCATAATCAGATCAATTCCTGAATCTGTTATATGACACCAAGGATAACTAGATATTCTATAGTGAGCATTTAATGAACCCCCTGAGTTATTTTAAGTTTATTATCAAATATACTAATAATTTTATTCAGTTAATAAAACCCCCTATCACTAAAATTTTATTATTTAAAAATTATGTTTTTATTCTTATAATTATCTAATTCAACATCAGATGTTAATATTAAATCAACTGGATAACTATCAAACATGTTATTATGTGTTATCATGAATATTTGTTTAGCATTTATAGTATCAAGTTGTTTCTCCAATATATTAAGAAACATAATTCTATTTTTTTGATCTAAAGTAGCATCAATTTCATCTAATAACATAATATTATATTTCTTTATAGATTGCTCAATTAAAGCAAAAGATAAAGCTACTGAAACAAAACTTCTTTCACCCTGAGATGTATATATAATATCATTAATTCTCATACTATTTTTAATATAAGGAATCTTAAATTCCTTTTCATTAATTTCAAAATCATCTATTTCTAATTCACCCTTATAAACTATATCTAATAGATTATTAACAATCAATTTAGTATTCTTTAAATATAATTGAATGAATAATAAAGGTATACCTTTATTAGATGATAACGATTCTTTAATTATTGAAATTTCATCAAATTGTTCCTCAAGAATATTTCTTTCTTTATTTAATGATTTAAATTCTCTTAATTTAAACTTAGTATTGTTGATTTCATCTTCTATCTTTTTTATCTGTTTATCATATTCAATTATCTCTCTTTTATAAGCATTTATCTTATTAAAATAAACTTCAGTTTCTTGAAGTTTATTTCTTTTATCTGTAACATATTTATTAATATCAGTATATCTATTTTCTAATATTACTAATCCAGTATTTAATCTATCATAAGATATAAATAATTCCTTACTTATATTATATCTTTCAATATTATTATTCAATTGAATATTTCTATCTTTTAAATTATTTATTTGATTATCTAATAAAAAAATTTCTTCATTAATCTTATTTATTTCTTCTTGTAAAACTTTTAATGATTTAGAATTCTTTTCTATAAATATCATTTCTCTTTTAATTTCTTTAATTTTATCATTAATAGATAAATATTCTTCATAGTCTTCTAATACACTAATATATTCAGTAATTTTCTCTTCATTATAAAATGTAACATACTCTTTAATACAATTAAGAAGATTGTTAATATTAAAAAATTCTTCTGGTAATTTATCTAATAAATCTTTATTAGTTTTAATTAATAAATAAATATAATTCATATTCTTACCAACAGCATCCATAGCTAGATAATACTCTCTTCTAGTTTCAAGTTTAATATTTTCTTGATTAATTTTTTCTATAGGTGTTTCTGTCTTAGATGAATATCTATTATAAAAATTGATATAAGAACATTCTTTATTTTTACAACCAGGAACTTTAAACATAATAAATAATCCCTTATTAGTTAAACCATTTTCATTAAGACTTATGAGTTTAATATTATTTTTAGTCATTTTATCATCAATTCTAAGAATATTTTCTTTAACTATAACATCTAAATTACTTTTATTTATTATATAATTAATTACTTCAATTACAGCATTAGAGTTAAAAGTATATATATTAGAAATAATATTATTAATTTCTTGCATTAGTCTTAAAGCTCTTAATAATTCTTCTTTAGTACATTTAGGTTTAAAACCTTTAAATATTTTTTCATATTTAATTTGTTTATTATTTAACTCTATATAAAAATCATTTAACTTAATATATTCAACTTCAGATATAAGATATTTTAATTCATTATTAAAGTCTTCTCTTTTTAAATAAAGTTTATCCAATTGAGTAATATAAAAACTAATCATATTTTTATTAGATTCAACTTCATTATTAGATTTAGATATTTTATTATCTAAATCTTTTATATTATCAGAAATATCTCCTATTATAATAAGATTAATTTTATTCTTTTTCTTTTGAATAGATTGAATTTCACTATATATATCTTTTAATAAATTAATATGATAATTTAAATCATCATTAAATAAATCTATAGAATCTGGTATTATAGATTCTATTATAGTATTATATTTCCATACTAACCCTATATTATTCTCTCTACGTTCCTTTAACTTATTTAGTTCTAATTCTAACTTATTTATTTCATCCTTTAAATCACTAATGTCAATAACTCTTAGTTTATCTATTTTATCAACAACTGACTTTAACATAATTCTTAATATTTTACTATCTTCATTTATCTTCTTAAAGAATTGAGAATATATATCAATATCAGATAATAACTCTGATGTAAATCCTTTTCTTTCAGTTGCTTTCATATCAATAAAATTAGTTACATTAGAACCTAATCTAATTAACTTTAAGAAATCTAATTCTAATAAAAACTCCATTAAAATATATTCTTTAAATGAATTAATATTACCGTTAGGATTTAATTCAATACCATTTTTAGAAATAAAACTTTTAACACTAATTCCATTTTTAGAATTAATATAGTGGTGTTTAATTATATATAAAATATTATCATCTTCTATATGAATTTCTTTATAACCATTTTCACCTTCTATTATTAAATTACTATTATTTCTAACATCCATATTACCAGGATATGGAAAAGGATGTAAATGACTTATTAAAGAGGTTTTACCTGAACCATTATTACCAACTAAAAGAATAACTCTATTTTTTGATTTAGATAAATCAATTTCAATAGTCTTTCTTTTCATAGCAGAATAAATACTAGCCATATTTTTTAAACATAAATAAACTATTCTCATAAGTTCACCTCCAAAAAGATAAAAAAATAATAAACTAATAAAATTAGTCTATTATTTTGTTAATTTAGTAATAATTATTTAATTCTTTTTACTCCAGATTCTATAAATATACCTGTTATTATATTATTAGGTTTTTCTTTTGCTTTAATATATCCGTATTCTTTCTTTTCAGAAATTTTATGATTAAGTCCAGCATAAATACCATAATCATTTCCAGATTTAATAATACCTTTAGAATCTATAAATCCACCAGATTTAATAAAATTCTGTGCTATGATATTACCAAATGAAATTATATTTTGTTCGGTAACAATACTTTCTTCAGCTTCAATAAAATCATTAGCTTTTATAAAACATTGCGAATAAATACCCCCTTCAGTAGTTCTAATAAAACCAGTAGATAAAATTGCTCCCTTTATAGTTCTAATTCCTTCATCTGCTTCAATATTATTACACATAATATCATAATTTACATCTATATCTAATTCAGATTTTATATTCTTTTTAGAAAAAAGAGTGCCTCCACATTTAATATCAATAGATTCAATATTACCAAATGAAATTATATTATTGCTAACATTGAGTTCATCAAGACACATAATATTACCTAAAGCAAATACTGTCCCTTTACAAATAATTTTTTCTGCAATAATATTTCCAGTAACAAAAATATTTTTAGATACATTAATTTCATCAATAACATTTAAATTCCCATTAACAAAAATATTATTATCAGTTATTAAATTTTGTAGTTTATTATTTCCATTATTATTAGTAATAACATCTTTAAAATCATACATAAGTTTTATAAAACAATCTAATGGATCTATTAATTGATGTTCTTCTTTAAATAAAATATTAAATATATCAGAAAGTTGACCACCTTCAGGAAATCTATCCATAAACCATGAAAGAAAATTATTATATATTTGAACATGTTGTAAAACACCAAATATTTCATTTTCTTTATTAAATCGTATTTTTATAAAATATTTAAGAAAATCATCATACTCAGTTTTTTCTTTTAACATATCAATTGTAATTTTCATTTTAATTTAAAACCCCCATATATAAATTATTCAATTGGAATCAAAATTATGGCAGGTATACCTCTAGGTTTATCGGGACATAAATCTTTTTCAGAGAATCCTTGCGCTATTAATTTATCAGATAATTTCCTGATATAAGTTTGACCTGCACGTTTATTATGAGGATGTGCTAAATAGACACATTTCTTTATTTTCCCTAATGGTTTTTTATCACCAGTACCATCAGAATCTTTCTGTAATACAATGATGTCATTATCATTATACGGTTTCAATAATTTAATTAAATCTTTTTTTCTTATATACATTAAAAAGAATCCCTCCATAAATTTATTTTTTATATATGTCAAATTTATTAATCAAATCTCTTGCAATTTTATTAACTGTAGGAGAATTAATTCTATTACAATTAAATTCAATGTTATATTCATCGGCAATTGGTTTTTCTGTAATATAATAATATCTACAAATTTCATAAATAGGACACACTTTATATATTTTATTCTTATAAAAATAAACTATTAATTCTTTTTTACAACGTGGACAATATATAGAATTATTTGGAATTCTTGCACTTGGTTTATCATTTTTAATAATACTGAATAAATTTATAAATCGTCCCACCTTATCTTAAATATGTTATTTATATTTTAATATCAATAGTTAAACCACCACTACTATTTCCAGGTGATTTTTTATCTTTTTTCTTACCTTTTTTTTCTACTTTCTTTTGAAACTTTTCTAACATACTAAATACATCATCAATACAAAAATTATCAATGTCTATTTTAGCCATATAAAACACTCCTTTTTTATTTTATTTAAATAATAATATATATTTATATATGATTTTGTTGTTGAAATAATAAAAAATAAATCTAAGAAATCATTCTTAGATTTATTAAATTAATTATTTGTTATTTAAAATCCGTAGTAGATATAAAATCACATTAGCAGTAAGTTCAGGATCTTCAATATTGAATTCAGTAAATAATTCTACTGTTTGCATAGGATTTTTAAAATAGAAATATTCTAAGAATTTAATAGCTTTCTTAGTAAATTCCTCATCATTTAATTTAGTTACATTTTTCCAATTACAAATAATGTTTTCAGCATTACGTTCAAATTGAAGGAGAACATCGTTCTCGTCTTCTATTTCAAAATTAATATATGTTTTTGAAGTTAAAAAAGCTACAAATCTAGCGAATGAAATAATTTTAATATTTTTAATTCCAGGATATTTTGTAATTAAATAATAAATTGCATTGTTAAAAACATCACCATATTTTTTATAATTAGTAACAGTAACATTAAAATACCCCTTACTTTTTATTAGATCTATTATTTTACTTTCATCATCAGGATTATTGAAATATTTTAAAACAATTTGTTTATTTAATATCATTATAAAAACCCCTCTTTTTATTTTAAAATAATTTTAATTTCTTTAATAAATTTTCAACATCACATACTATATCCTGTTTCAATTTATTAAAAGCACTGTTACGACCTAGGTTATACATATGTAATAATTCGGCTATAACTTTGAGTTTATTTAAATGGTTTTCACTATTTAAATTTTTAATAGATGTTTCTAAACTTAAAAATAATTCTTCATATTCTGGATTATTTTTAGCTGTTATTTCAATAAAAATATCCTTATTTAATTTCCAAATAGCCCCATCTAAGTCATATTCATAAGGAATATAAACATATAAGTATTCGTCAATCCCATCAATTTCTTTATACAATATTAATTCGTCCATACTTTAACCCCCTATACTTTTATCTAATAACATTAATAAATTCCCTTTCTTCTTTATTTAATGATATATATTTATAATTAAACTTATTTATTATAAAAAAATAGGGTGGATAAAATTAATCCACCCAAAAAAGTATTTTATTTTAAAACATGTTCTCTAATTTTTTTGTTATAAATAACTTTTATCCCCTCATTCCCCATGATTTTTCTGATTTTTGGAATAGTCCATTTCCAAAAATCCTTATCAGCATTGGTTAACCAAGCGTTGGTATCTTTTTCTTTCTTATATTCATTTAGAAGTTTTCCTATTATTGACATAGGAAAACTTCTTCCCTCTACTGCACAAATTGATCTATAACCACTACCAATAAATGGAGTTGTTTCACCCCAACTACCTTCTATAGTAGGAAGAAGTGCATTATCATATGTTACAGTGTTGAGTTTTATTTCCATTTCATTTAACCATTCTTGGTTGAAAAGAACAATATCTTTTTCAAAATAATAGATTAAATTGTTATCAACGTATGTCCAAATAACTTTATTTGAATTGAAAATATGTTCTTGATATTCATCAGGAACAGAATTTAAATTCCAAGGTTTAGAATTTTTTTTAGTAAGAAATTCTTTGTAATTAAAATAATTACTTTCACCTTCTCCAACCACAAGATTACCTTGCTCTCCTTTCAATGAGGCGAGCTGAAAAGAAGCATTCATTATTTTATCTGATAGTCCCGATGCTTTAACAGGACTATACATATACATATTATTTGGAAAAATGTGAATTGATAATGGTCTAAAATTCCAAATTTTGTTTTCTAGTATTGCGGACACGGTTTCAGTTTTCTGTAATTCATGAGGAAAAAATTTCATAGTATTTCCCTCAGATGACCTAGCAAAATAATTATTCCTTGTAACAGCAATATGAAAATCTTTGCTGTCAAAATCTTTTAGACTATTAATACAACCAAAGTTTCCAGCATGTCTTAAAACTAATTGGTTGTGTATATTTTTAGTACATCCATATGCTGCAATGTGAAGATTTCTAGAAGTTGTATCAATCAATAAAATATTAGACAAGTTTCCTCCTTAAAATAAATCACTAATGATTTAATCCAATAAGTACATTTATTTCCCCTTATTGGTGGGAATATTATTTAATTCTACTATAATAATATATACTTGAATATAAGGAATATACCATTTCATCATAATTTAATTAAAGTCTTTTTACCAGTACCAATATAATCAATTTTACAATTTATTTGACTTTCAAATATTTTTATATTCTGATTCTTTATATCTTCTATCATCATCTTGATATCTTATACCAAAATAAGGTTTTCCTTCTCTCTCAGCTTTATCCTTTTCCATTTCATTTTTTAAATCTAATAATTTGAATCTATTTTGTTTCTCATTTTCAGTTTCAATATCAACAAAAGATTTTAAAAAGTTTAACAAAAGTTCCACCTCACATTACATTTTTATTTCCCTCAAAAGAGATGATATCGGAGGGTTTGGAGGATTATTTTTATTACAATTTTCTTCACAATATTCATTTTTCTTGTAAAGTGGTAAAACTTGTTTCAATAAAAAATTTTCAATAATGTGTTGATAAGTATAAGTATATAAATTTTTACTTATCAACACATGTTTTTGACTATTTGTAAAATGGAATTTAGTTTTTTCTTTTCTACAATTTCCAGCACATTCTTTATCAATATCATTATAACCCTTACTAATAATTACACTAATTGTTCCATTGTTACCAATAGTATCTAAATTTGTACATAATAAATATTTGAATTCTCTTTTAAAATAAATTGGCGATATAAATTTATTAATAAGTACACCAAAATCTATATCTTCCATATTTTGAGGAATTACTTTATTAATAACAAAGTAGTTTCCTTTAATATATTCTAATAATCGTTTAAAAATATTCTTTTTACATTCAATATAATATTGACCAGGTGTTGTCCTATCTAAATGATAAAAAGATACACCATATTTTTTAAAAGGCCATCTGAAAAATATTCCTTTTTCAATACCCTCTTCTGTTATAATATGAAACCCATTTTCTACCGTACTATTAAAACCTTGTGTTTCTTTACTAAAAGTTATCATTATTTCTCCTCCTTATAATTTTTCAATATTCTTTATTTTTAAAACCTTTTATACATTCAGAAAATAAATTTATAACTTTATTAATATCATTTTCATCATAAATTAAAAATTTAATATCTTCTTCATATAAACCATCTCTATAAGAACTTTCCATGTCTAATTCAAAATTAAAATTAGAATCCTGTTCAGCTTGTTTAAATACTTCTAAACATTCTTCATAATTATTACAATTAATAGGTTCTGGTTGTGTTAAACATAAGTATGACCAATCATTATCTCCGATAGTTTCATTTTTAATACACAGACTTTCTTTTACCCCTTCATTTAATTTATATTTAGAATATAGTATACCTTTAGGTAATTTTAAAAATTCTATTCTATTAACGATTCTCATTTTTTATAAAACCTCCTAATCAGTAACTCTAAAATCATAAAACATAAGATATTTATCGGTATAATTTATATAGTCATTTTTAATATTCATACCATATGACCATTCTAAACTAACATATTTACCTATTTCAATAAAACCTTTTACTTTACAAATAATATGACCTAAATATCTAATTAAATCATTAAAAAGAGCTACTGGGATATTAGGAAAAAATGTTTTAGGTACTAACATAGTTCCAATAAATTTTTTTACCACTAAAGTAATATTAAAATTATCATTAGGAAAATGAACAGAAAAGAATGGGTGGTATTGATATTCTGTCCCATTAATAATTATTAAGTTAGACATAATATCTATAGTTCCATTAAAAAGAGTTTTAAAATATGGATAATAAATAATTTTAATATTTAGATTTTTAGAGAATTCCAAATATTTTAATTTTACTTCATCAGAAGTTAAAGCAATATCTAAATTAATATATTGGTTTTTTTCATTAACACATTTTACAGTATATAGAAGATTATCTTCTAATATAGTGTCTTCTGTCATATATTTCATTGAAACATATGGTAAACCCAACTCTTTAATTATACTAACATCTGATTGAAAATTATACATTTATATCCACTCCTCATTAATATTAATCTTTTCTGTAATTTGTTCAAATACAATACCAGTTCCGGTTATTTTAATAACAAATAAACTAAAAATTCTGTTACCAAATTGGATTCTAATTACATCTTTAACATCTAATTTACCTGCTTTTCTAATAGAAGTAATAAAGGTAGGATTAAATATTTCTTGCATTTCCTCATCATCTCTTTTAACAAATAAAAGTTTATCTTTAAAATCTAATTCTTTAACTTCTTCATAAAAATCTATTACTCGTATACAACCCCCACCAATACAACTATTTCTACATGCTTCAGAAATAGTTATACCTCTAATCATCTCCACTTTACCATCTTTCCAATGTAACCTATAAATATTCATTCAATTAACCTCATTTCTAAAATATTTTTACTGAGATATATGTGTTTCTAAAATTCCTTTTATCTTTATACCAATCTTTTTTTCTTAGAAATCTTTTATCAATTAGAGCTGAATTAAACTTAAGTTTATCAGCACATGTTTTATTATCAATCTCCAATTGATGACAATTACAATGTTCGTAACATCTATTCATTGTCCATGGTTGACCATTTTCATCTAATCCTAAAAACATTGTACCTTCATCAGTGTACAATAAAACTCCAGTTGATTCCTTTATAGTCACAGTAATAACCTCCGCTTTATTTTATTTTTTATATATTAAAAATCTTTACTATCAATAATTATACTTTCTTTTAGTGGATTCATTTTATCTGCCCCACTATCAAATATCTCCAACCTCCAATCTATACCTAAAACTTCACACCATATCTTAAAATTAGATACTGACATTTTAGTATTATTATTTAATCCAGATTTTCTATTATTGAGAGCATAATTATCTAAAAATTTACTCTTATAATTTTTTAAATTTATTTTCTTTTCAGTAATAATCTTTTTAACAGCAACTTTTAAAAAATCATCCGTTGGTCTAATTGTTGGTGTGTATGTTTCTGTATTATTATTAATAATTTCAACATCTTCAGGGTTAGTAAAAGCTTCTTTATTTTCTTTTACTTTATCAAACAGCCAATCAATATTTAATTCAGTAATATTATCTATATTATAAATCTTTCTTTCTTTCTTACTTGGTTCAATAAATTTATATGTTCCGTTTTCAATATAAATACCTGGTTCTAATTTACTTTTAAGATTATTAATTTTACCATGAAATATATAAACTAAATCACCTTTTATATAAGCAAACCCAATTTTCAATTTACTATCATTAAAAAATGGTTTAACCTCATGTATTTCATCATCTTTTGTAAAGATACATCTTCCTAAAAATACTTTTACTTTAGACATGTTAACAACCCCTTGTAGATTTTTATTATATAAATAATATATATTTATATAATTAATTATTATAAAAAAATAAAAGGAATAATATAAACAATCCTTTTATTATATATCTTCCCATTATTTACTTTCTTCATAAGTAAGGGCATTTCTCACAATACGTTTTTTAAAATCAAATATTGGTACCTCACCATATCCATCTGGATGTGATCCCTGAAATAACCAAATCCCATTTTTAATTGCTCCTTGAAGTCTTTTAATACCAATTCCTTCGGGCATTGTATCACATATTGGAGTGCCTACTTTTCCACTAGCTATACCACATGAACCAGCACATGAATAACCTCTCCAAGCAGCACAATCAGCACATCTTGGATAAATAAATTCATCATTATTATTACTAAATATTTTTATTCCCTGAACCAATATCTTAAAACGATTTTCTAATTCAGGTCTATTTTTATAAGCTCCCCGAATAAGATTTTCCTGTATTTTAATACGAGTAATTTCTTCCGAACTCTTTTCAATACAACCATTTTCAAAAGGTGATGCTTCAGGACCTTCTAGATTCATCAATGGATATGGTATATTACCACTGGGGAATTTAACCAACCAGTAGTATGATGCACCCTCTGGTGATTTAAATTCTACTGTATCTTCATCGGTGATAATTTTCTCTACTATACATATTGGTAATTCATTTGCTAAAATAGTTTTCATTCTTTCTAATATTTTTTCAAAATTTATAATTTTCATCTCCCTATAAATTTATTTATTTCTAAGATAATAATATATAAATATAGATTACAAATATACTAAAAAAATAAAAGGGTTATTTTATTAACCCTTTTATAAAATATTAAATTAAAAATCTGTTTTCATTATTGTTTCTCTAAGCCAAAGCACAGTTTCATCTAATTTTGTAATAGTTATTGATTTCTCTCTAGAGTTTGGTAATTCATTAAGCTTTTCATACAACTCAACTAAAACCTCATCAAATTCATCTAACTTATGGTTTATAGAAGCATTAGTTGTGCAACCATTATTCAATCTCGGCATTTTTTTATCCCCCCTTTATTTATTATTCATTTTAATAATATATAATTATATTTTTGATTAAAAATTAAAAATATAAATTTTACTCTTTTAATTTTTTTGTAATATATGTAAACATTCATTAATATCATCTGTATTAAAATTATAAAATACGACTAGCTAATTCCCAAAAATTACAATCTGTTAAAATATTCTTAGACTTAAGAAATTGGGAAAATTCATTAGAAATACCATATAATTTTATTTCTTCTCTAAGAGTCGATAAATCACAACCAGAACATTGTCCTGGAAAATTAATACTATAGTTACGAATTACATGATCACACCAATTATAAAGATTTTTACTCATAAATAATATCATCCTATTTTTTATATTTAAAAATACTAATCAAAAATTAAAAATTTCTTTATTTGATTTTGGTTTAAATATAAAACCTTTAACTTCTTCTTTATCCTTATCATTAACATCTGAAATAGGATGATATTTTTTAATGCTAACATTAATATCTTTTAAATCACCATCTTTATCTAAACAACTCACATAATAATTTAATAATTGTTGTGAATATGTATATATGTCAATTTTACTTAATGTATAAAATAATGATTCAAAAGCATCAATAGGTAATTCAATAAAATTATCACTATTATTTATATACATAATAACACCTTCATATGAAACTTCATTTTCATCATATACAATTGCAGGTTTTATTATCATTCTTTGATTTAAACCTAGATTATAAATCTTTAATGTATATTTAACTATCATATCAGAATATATTACAATTTCACCTTTAGAATTTATTGCAAATATTTCATCTCCATATAAGTTAGTTAACATAGTTTTAAAATTCTTTATTAACTGATATATATTACGTTGGGTGATCATAATAGATCTACTCTTATCCCATTCTTCTTCTTTATTATTAATATCTAATGACAAATAAACTGATGGGTTTAAAGTAAGATATTTTACCTTATTAAATTCAAATTCTTTATGATAACTTTCTAACTTATTATTTTTCTCTTGATATAATTTAACATTAATTTTTAAATTAAGATTTTTAACTGGTTGTAAAATAATTCTACTAATTCTTTGTACTTTATTCATTTTATCACCCTAACAAATAAAATGCTTTATTATTAAGTTGAATGGGAAATAAAAAAATAATAAAGTGATAAATATAAATAATTTATCACTTTATTACTTAATATTATTTAGTTGAAATAGGTGGGTATATTGAAGTAATTGGTGTATTATAAAAATAAAAATAATTTGCTAATTCAGGTGAAAGTTCATAAATTTTTTCTATTATTTTTTCGCATACTTCAATATTTTCATCAGAATTAGCAGATACTCCAATAATACGCCGTTTTTTATTTTCAGTGATAAAAATAGTGTTATTAATTTTTTTGTTGAAAACTATACTAATTCTTAATTCACCCAAAACCCAACTGTAAGATATTATAGGAACGTCTTTAAAATTACCATTTTCCTGTTTAGATGTATAAAAATCATTTAAGTCACATTTAATTAATTTATCCCAATCAGGTAAATCAATAACATTCTGAATACAAGTATAATATTGTTTTAAGATATTATTATAATCATCATCAGATATTTCATCACTAATTATAGGTCCATTTAAAAAGTTAAATTGTTTTTTATTTGCCATTATAAAACCTCCAAATAAATTTATTTATTTCTAATTAATAATATATATTTAGTATGTGTAATGTTTTTATTACACATACTAAATTATCATATTAAATATCTTCTTCTATACCATTCATTTTAATTTTAATATAAAAAAGATTTGTATTTTCATTCTCTTTCCTTTTAACTTGGAATTTATTATTAATTTCTCTTATAGTATTAATTCTATCTAAATATTCTTCTTCATTATCATAGTCAATTGAAACAAAACAACTATTAGGTTCATCTTCCTTACAATATTTAAATAAATCTTTCTCAAATAAACATTTAAAACTTTCTGGTTCTCTTGAATCATCAAAGAATAAACCATGAGTTTTACAAAAAGGAGTTATAATACCACTAGTGCCTGGATCTGTTATGTTCACATAGGTCGTTAATCTATGCAGTTCTCTTAAGAACTTCCCTAAGATTTCCCTAGGATACCAGACTATATCATTAACCTAAATTTATTAGGTTACTTCCCACTTCGATTTAAGGGATTCTCACCCACCTACTTAGGCCCTACTCCTATTGCTTATTTCAAAGCCAAAAGGGATAGTCGTTGAACTTTATTGTTATAATTAATAAGTGTAATCTTTTGATATGTGTACCCATGAAGTTCTTTTTCTTAAATGTTTAACCAAACCCCTATAAGATTCATTTTGTTTTTTGTCTTTAACTATCATATTCATCTCCTTTCTTATCTCATATTCAGAATAACCTTTTTCTAATAAAATACATATCCCACGAATTAATGTTTCTGAATATTTATTACATCCATGTCTTTCACCTTTAACTGGTTTTTGTAACCCTTCTCTCCATGAATGATCAATATTTTCTTTAGGAGTACTCCATTCTAAATTTTTATAAAAATTATTAGTTTTATTAGTATCTTTATGATTTATATGAATATATTTTTCATTAAAAAACACTTTTAATGGTAGAAAATAATATCCGACTAATCTATGTATATAAAATTTTCTTTGTTTTTTGTATCCTTTTAGCGTACATCTTAAATAACCATCCTTATCAGTAAAAGGACTTAAAAATCTACCAGTTAATTTATTTCTAACCTTACCATAATTACTAATTTCGTATATATTTTTAACATTATATTCTATAATATCTTTCCATTCTTCTTCATGGGGTTTAATAAATATTATCATTTAATACACACCTCTTAACATATAACAATCTTAGCTGCGGATTACTCAATCCTAAAACCTTGTTACCATACCTTAGTTGATTAGACTAAGCCACTATATTGTTTCCGATATAGTTTGGTAGTTTTAGGCTATAAGAGATTTCCCGACAATTAAAGAAGTTTTCATCATAAGTTACCCTATAATGCTCCAATCCAGTAGAGTTACCGCATACGTTAATATCGAGCTTCCCAATGTAAGATGGATGAATATCACGATATTTTTTTGATATCCTATTGTCATTCTTACCACCCAAACTATTCGGACCTTTAATAGTATATCTTAGTTTACTAAAAAAATCCATATCATTTATTTTATCCGTTGTGTTCACATTACTCGTCAAATAATGCAGTTCTCTTATGAACTTCCCTAAGTTTCCCTAGGATACCAGACTATATCTTCATCCTTAATTAAGTTAATTACTCTCATTTAAGGAGCTCCCCGTTTTAACTCACCATTATAGACTTGTGAGATTACTCTACTTCATATGTTAATTTCTATAACATATTTTTCGATAGTCTTTGAACTTTCACCTTTATATAATTTTTTCCAAGATCTCCCTGATTTGATATTACTCATTAAAGTATAAAGATTTCTAATTTCCCTTTTTGATAAATTATTTAAACCTAGTTTATCAATTATCTTTTTATGTTTTAATCCTTGTTTCATAAACTTAATTATATTTCTTATTAATTCTTCATCATATCTTTTTTGTTTACATTTATTCAAATCAATATTTTCGGTTAAATAAATTCGTGTTCTTTTAGCTCTTAAATCATTTATAAATGTACGTATATTTTTTTTATTTTCTAAATTTAATTCATAAATTATAATATCAGTACTTTTATTTTCTTGTAATAAAGATACTATTTGTTTAGATAATTTATCCGAGAATTTACTTAAAGGATGTTTTTCTCCAATAGGTTTATTTCCTTCCTTATATGAATACGCAATATTTTCTTTCTGAGTACATTTTTCTAAAAGATCTAATTTATTAAATTTATTTATACTATCTTTATGATGAATTATCATTGATTTATCAGATATATTAAAATCTGACATAAAATAATAAGCTAATAATCTATGAATTAAAAAATTTCTAAATTTACCATCTATACATGATAATTGAATATATTCGTATTCTTTAGTATTTTTAGAATTTTTTAAAATCCTATTAAATTTATCATTTCTAATAAATCCATCAGAATTTATAGAATAATTCTTTTTAACTTGGGGCAAATCTATTTTTACCCAATCTTCTTTTTTCATATCTTTCTCTTTTCTTTATATAATTTTTATTTTTCTTGGAAAATATATCTTTATAAAGGTTATTAGCTGCGGATTGTCCAATCCTTACTGTTATTACTATACCAGGTTAATTACTCCTGCCACTATAATATCACTATTATAGATTAGTAAGTAAGGCCCTAAGGAGTTCCCCGACAATTAAAGAAGATTCTTTACAATATTACTACTGTAAAGGACAGTATCTATCAAATCTTAATAATCCTGAATCATGTAAATTCTGAATTAGCATATCTCCAGGAAATTTAAATATTTCTTCAATATTTTCTAAAGTCATTTTTTTACCTAAACTAATAACTCTATTCATTCTTTTACTAAATGCTTTAGTTAATAAAGAAGCAATATATTCATTACATCTTAATCTTTTATTATCTATAGACATATTATCTTTCTTTCTTAATTCATCAAAATTTTGAATCATCCATCTGATAACAGAATAAACATTCTTTCGATGTTCATAATCTATCTTTAATATATTCTTAGTTGTTTCATCTATTAATCTATCAAAGAAGATTAAAGTATTTAATCCTTTCTCATAGTAGTTATAAGCCATAGTAGCACTTAAACTTCCAATACGACCAATCCAATATTCAATATCATTTAAAAATTCAAAACTTAATCTATTATTAGAAACATTCATAATCATGAAAACTATACTCTGCACATATAGATATTTGTTAAAGAAGAATCTATTTACTTTTATTAACATTTTCTTATTAATACGAAAATATATATATTTGTCTAAATCTGTTTCATTTTCTGTAAATTCTATAATAGAATCAACTGAAAAATATTTAAGTGTTTTTTCAACACCCATTTTAGCAAAATAAAATAAAAGTACATCGACTTCTTTTCTAAACACAAATACCCCATAAGTATTAGCAATATAAGTTTCTCCCTGAGTATCTGGATATTCCTTTTTGTTTCTTTTTAACGACAATGGCATTAATGATTTTAAAATTAAATTTTGTTTGGTTGTATAAGTTGAACTATCAACAAGTTGATATATTAAGAAGTATTTTTTACCTTTAATAGTGTAATATCCATTTTCATCTGGAATTGGTACTAATAATTTCTTAGTATATAATTTGCTTTTATTTTTACAATTTAGATTAAATTTTAATTTTAGTTCACCATAGCGACTATCTTGTAAATACATATATTTTTCTGTAACTTTTTTATTATCAGCATCCTTAGTCTGTTTAACTTTTTGTCTTGTTGATATATAGTCATTAATATCAATTTTAGATTCATCATCAATGAATTCATATCCAAGAAACTTAATATTTTTAAGAATTTCTAATGACTTACAACTATTGACGATATAATTAATCAAATTATCATCATGAGTATGATTAATTATATCATAGTTGATTCTTTCTTCATTAGGATTCCTATAATGTTTTATAAACTTTTTCATATAATACCACCTTTCTAGAAAAATATAATACTTTAAACATTATATATCCAATAGGAAACCAATTAAGGTTTCCTATTGGATATTATATATTTTCTATTCTTCTTCGTCTTCTGTTACTCCATCATCCTTGACCATAAGCTTAAATTCTTGACCAGGGATTAAAAACGGTGTAAAATTACCTACTTTCTCACCTTCATCGTTTTCCCTGTATGAAATACCCATGTCAAAAAGCTGCATCAAGTTGATAGAAATATCTTCACCAGCAGTTTTCTTTTCGTTTAAATAAGCAATTGCTTGCTGTAAGAAACGATAAGAAATTGTTGCAATTGCCGGTGCATGTGTAACATTAATATTGTGCTCACTGATAAGAGCTTTATTTGCTCTGTCACAAATCTTAGCAATTTCCTTCTGATTCTCTCTGATTTCCAAAAATACTGCGTCTTCTTTAGCCATAATAATTTAACCTCCCTTATTTTTTAATACTAATATTTTGTTATTAGCATATTAGTTTTTAATTATTTTTTTCATACTTAAATATCTTATAGGCATTTTCTAATGTAACTATACGTATGTTATCTTTTTTAGCTTTTTCAACTTTAGATGATTGAACATCTAATTCTCTTACAATTAATAAAGAAATATCTTTATTGTAATCAGAAACTAATATTCCTTTACTATCAAGGAACTTTTCAAATTCCCTATCACGAACTTTTGTAAAACATACCTTACCGATATATTTACGTAAATCTTCTTGTATATCTAGCTCGGAACATAAGAAATTTATAAGTTCAATATTACTATTTACTCCTTTAATTATCTTTTCAGCTGTTTTATTTTTTATTCCCCCTATCATAGTTAATTTTTTTACATCATTATCTAAACAAATGTCTTTTAATTCATTTAAATAATATATATTTAAAATCTTTTTAAATATTTTTCTCCCTATATCTGGTATTCCTAAAGAACCTAATACCTCATAATTATAAACTTTCTTACGACTTTTAATACTTTCAATTATTTTATCAACTATTTTTTTACCAAAACCTTTAAATAATAAAATATCCTTTATTCGATCTTTAATAAAATATAAGTCTTTAATACTTTTTAAAACATTGAGTTTATATAGTACTGTAATAATACCAACAGAAATATTAGGTATAGACATTTTTTCAACATAATTAATTATTTTACCTATTTGTCTAGAATCACAATTTTCATTAATACATTTTAATATGGGGTCTTTAACTAATAATTCTTTACAATATTCACAAGTAGTTGGTGTTTTAAATATCTTACCTTTTTCATTTCTTTTACAAGTTTCATTTATAATCAAATAAGGTATTATATCATATTTGATTATAACTTCATCACCTTGTCTCAATCCAATTTCTTCAAATCTATCTATAGAACCTAAAGAAATATTAGTTATAGTGTTTCCATTTATTTTAACAGGTTCAATTATTACTACAGGAGTTATTGAACCTAAAATCCCAGTTGACATTATAACATCTTTAACTATAGTTCTTTTTTGTTCAGGTGGTAATTTATACGCAACTTCAAATTTATTAATACTATTCTCTCTCCCAAGTTGTTTAATGGTATTTTCATTTGCAAGTGTTATAACAACTCCGTCAATCGGGATACCATCTTTTCTAACTGAACGAACCATAGTTTCAATAACTCGTTCAATATAATCGAAGTCGGTAATATCTTCAATTAAACTAAATCCTATTTTACTATTTAAAATTGATGTAGCAAATTCATCATTTACTTTCTGATATTGAAGTGGTACTATTGTTAGATATTTTAAAAGATTTTTATTTATATCTTTACTTGTATTAAGAATTGAAGAAACAGCACTTCTTGAATTTTTTAGTATTCTTTCATTTTTACAAAATTTTTCAAAATCAAAATCTTTCATAATAATTTCTGTTTTTACACCATAATCCTCATTAAATATCATAAATTCGTATTTATTATCATCACACATCATAACCTCTTTATAATATGTAATATCTACAAGACCGAAATTAAATTCGATTCCACTAAATAAATCAGTTATATCTATTGCCTCATTATTATCAACGTCACCTCTGGTTAAAACTTTATCAGCTATTTTTAAATTAGATTTAAATTCAAAAATACCAGATATACCATCATATTTTGGTGTCATTCTAGCAACTTTCTCAACATTATTTAACTTTCGCCCCAATTTATTTTCAACACTTTTTATCCATTCTTCTAATGATTTTCTATTATCTTTCCCTTTATCCTCTTTTCTAAGAAAATGAACTTTATCTAAAGTTCCTCTTAAAGCTGGATATCTATGATATCCTATTTTTCTATCTTTAACTTTATTAATTGGAGCACCAACAATATCTTTCATCTGTAAATCTTTATTTAATTCATATAGTCTATCATAGTCTTCATCTGTAACAGGAGAAATAACTTCACTATTATTATAAATATCTTGTAAAATTCTTATTATTAATTCAATTATAACTAAATCATCTGAATCATAATTTTCAGTTCCACTTAATAAAATATTAATAATTCTATTAATACCAATTACATTTAATTTTTCTACAACTACTTCATAGTCATCAGTTAATCTTTCAACAAAAATAACTGATAAAGAATCAATAATATTTTTTTTATCCATCAATTTAATACATCCTCCTAATATTTTTTATAATATACATAAGTATATAATATATAAATAAAAAATAAAGATTATTATCAATCTCTATTTTTTATGTTTTTAATATCCTCGATACCCATCTTCAATTTTTTCTATAAATTTAATCTCATATTTATTAAGTTTAAAGGTTTTTATACCCATCCATGAAGAATATGTTGGTTGAATTTCTTTTTTATATTCCATCGCAGGAAATCTAAAACCTGTTTTAGTTATACAAGTTAATAACTTACTATTTCTTTTTATAGATTCTTCTTTAATATTAGGATATCCACCTTCAAATAGAGAAAACCCATCAACTACAATATAATTTCTATATTGTAGTTGTTTTGTAGTATAATAAACTCTCATTAATAAACCTGGAACTAATTTAGATTTAGGGGAAGATTTATATCTATCATAATAAAACTCTCTGGTTTTTCTATGAAGAATAAGTTTCTTTCCATTATCCATAAAAGAAACAAACTCTCCATTTTCAAGTACAAATAATCTAATTTCATATTTTCTAGATGGATTTATAGTAAACTTTGGAGTTGAACCTGAAATAATATGTGTGTTTATAATCTTTCTATTAATAAAATCTAAAACAAAATCATATCTACCATATTTTTTATTACAATTAAAATCAAATTTTGCAATGTTAGTTAAAGTAACTTTACATGTTTTATTAGCATAAAACATAAAACGATCTGCTGAATTACTGACAGAATCAATTCTATGAATAAAAACTTGTGGATGTTTATTTAAATCACTAGTTCTAGTTATTAATGTTTCATAATATTTAAAAATTATTATATGATAACCTGGTTTAATCATAACTTTAGCTTGTTCGAATTGATTAAAAGATTTTGTATTAACATCTTTATATTCAATATCAGAATATCCATCACGAGTTATACCAATTGGCCTATTAAACTTTTCGTCTGTTATTACCATAACATATTCATTTGGTATCACAAATTCAGATAAAAAACAATTCTTTAAATTTTTATTCTCAAAATAAATATTATACTTTTTACCAACTTCTGTTGTATCAAGTTCATATGACTTAAAATCTGTAGGTTCAAACGCATCGACTTCATTCCTAACTACAATCATAAAAAACAACTCCTCTAAATTATAAATATTCTTATATAATATAAACTTTTCAAAAATGTTTATTTGTTAATACAATAATATATAAATGAAAAAAAATGAGGAATAAATATTTCCTCATTAAATTTATTAAAATCTTGCACCTTTATATAATTTTCTTAAATATTCATCTGAAACAAATACATCACCATTGTCTTTTATTTTCTTATCACCATTTTCCTTTTTATCTATTATATCTTGTTGTTTAGGAGGATTGGAAACAACTATCAATTTCTTATTTTCAACTTCTTTCTTTTTAAACTTTTCATACTCAACTATAAATATAGCTGGTAAACCTGAAATACAGGTATCATTGAACTTAGTTCTAACTGTAGCGTACCAGGCCAATGCATCACCATGTAGAGTTTGGATACTACTATTAAATAAATTATCATTTACTTTAAAGAAATTTAATAGTTGTAATCGGTCAGATTCTTTTGAATTACTTAGAAAATCATTTATGGATTTTTTAAGTAATTTTACACTACCAACATTACAAACAATTAGTGAATTATTTTGTTTCTTAGAAGAAATAACATCTTCAAGAATAACCCTTTTCATAATCATTATAATTGGTTCTTCCGATAACCCATCAAGCAATTTTCTTATATCTTCATCTTCTTTCATAATATCATCACTAAATGAACTAAGCTTATTATTAACTGTTTTAATAACTTCATCATCATTCAATAAGGATAACGTTTTTATTAAATCAGTGTATTTAGCACCAAGCTCAATCTTGAGCTCTACTCCTATATTTCTAATACAAAAAGTTATCAGCTGGTCTTTTACTAAATCTAACGAGCAATTATTTAAAAGCTCATTTTCAATAAGACCAATTTGAATTTCCGGATTAATATTAACTTTTCTATCTTCTGTATTATCTGGGGCTGGAGAAGTTGTTGATCTTTCTTCTAGCACTTCCTTTAATACTTTTTTACTGTTTTTTGATAACAAAAATTCATTAGATATATCATTAATGAATTTATCTGTATCGATAACTAAACCATTAGCATGTTCGTTAACAAGTTCACTCATATTTTTGAATTCATCAATAACATTGTTGTCAGTGCTGCTTTCTTCATCTAGAAAATTTTCTTTAAGAAATTCTACGACATTATCTTTTTCCCATATTCCTCCAGGAACATGAATATCAATAAGATAAGATTCATGTTCTTCAATATATTTTTTGAATTCTTCCCTGGTATTAACATTTGTCGGGAGATTGTCAAAAAGTTCTTTTAAAATCTCCATTTTTTTCTTACCTAAATCCCCAGCCATCGTACTACCCCCTAAATTTCATATTTTTTTTTACATAATAATTACAAGGAACATAGATAAAATTAAATCTTTTATTTATCTATTATAATAATATATATTTATAATGCTAAAAATACTAAAAATGAATATACCGACATATTAATATGTCGGTATATTTTTATTAATCATACTTTAATATCAATAACGAACATTTCTTCTTTAATTCTTCGTCTCTCAACTTCTTCATCTAAAAGTTTTTCGAAATCTTTTGTAGTACCAACAAATACTTTATTTTCCTTATATTCATTAATAATGTCTATTCGTCTTTTAATATCTTTAAATTCTTCATTATTACTTATAAAGAATTTTCCATCATAAAATTTACCTTCAAGAAACCCAGTATTAATATCTATATCAAATAATTCATTATTAAATTCAATTTTTAAACCCATAGATTTCAAAAAGGCTCCTAATATTTCAATATTTCTATTTTTAAAATTTGGTTTATATTTAAAATCTTTTATAGGGTTTAATCTTGTCATTAAATTTTCACCTAAATTACGTCTACCTATAACAGATGACCTATAAAATAAATGTAGTTGAGCTATTAGTTCAGTTGGAACACCTATATTAGTATTAAGATTTTCATCAATACCAATTCTTATAGGAGTCTTAGAATATAATTCCTGATGAGTTTTAGCCTTATTAGATTTTTCAGGTAAACCTTTTCTAGATAAAGTTCCAGTTGATCTAGCTGAAAAACCTTTCTTAGCTGTTTGCATTAATTTCATTACATACATATCACCAACTACTAACTTTTTCATCATTTTAATTTTCCTACCAAATCTATTTGTATAAACATCATATTGTTCAATCCAATCATGTTCTTCATATAATTGAATAAGTTTATCAAATAAAAATTCTTCTTCCCATAAAGGAGGTATATGAATAAATACACCTTCTTCAACTAAATTATTAAAAAATTCTTCTTTACTAATAACACTTAATCTCTTTAAATATTGTCTTAATTTTTCTTCTTGGTCTTTATTAAAATAACTTATTATATTAAGAAATAAATCTTCCTTTTCTTTTATGTCAGTCATTGTTTGAATACGTTCTACAGTTCTATTACAAATAAAAGTAATTGATTGTTCAAAAAGCTGGTATGAGTTTACAATTGTTTTAGACCATATCTTCATCTCAAATGAGATGCCTCCCGTTTCGGGTTTCCCCTACTCTACTTACTTCTTCAGTTATAAGTAAATTATAACCTATGCTTTCGATGGTCGTTGAGCATATTTCAAATATTAATATTTGAAACTTCGCTGCGGATTATTCAATCTTAAACCTTTTTACCATACCTGAGTAATTACTTCAGCCCTTATCTATATGTCACCATGATAAGTTGGTAGATTAAGATTAGCGAACTTTCCCGCAATTAGAGAGGTTTTAAATCGCCTAAACCTTACCAGTCCAGCGATTGATCACAGATAAACTGTTAAACAGAAGGTCTACACGTTCTCCAGTTTCTAAAAATGGCATCTCATCATCAGGTAATATCTTTGATATAACACCTTTGTTACCATATCTCGTTGTATTCACATAGAACGTTAATCTATGCAGTTCTCTCATGAACTTCCCTAGTTTTCACTAAGATACTAGACTATATCATTAACCTAAATAAATTAGGTTACTTCCTATTTCGATTTAAGGGATTCTCACCCACCTACTTAGGCCCTACTCCTATTGTACATTGCAGTACCTAAGGGATAGTCGTTGAACTTTATTCCTTATATAAGGAATCTTAGCTGCGGATTACTCAATCTTTTAATAATATAAATATTATTAAAAGCTCTAAGAGCCTCCCCGACAATTAAAGAAGTTTTCTATATATGTCACCACATATAGGGGCTAAGCTATGTAACCCGTTACTTTCTGACCCACTTCTAAATAGGCATCTTTTTCAACTAAAAATTCTATTACTATATTGGAAAATACTGAGTTATTTTCTTCTCTCCATTTATATTTTTCGTCTAATATATTTTTTGCTTTTCTCATATAAAAACTTATTTCTCTAGAATATTTAGAACCAGAATCAATTATCTGTTTACATCTTTTAAATATTCTTTCATAATAAACTAATTGCATTTTATAATATTTCATTATCTGTCTATTAAAATCATTCTCTTCCAATTCATCTAAAGTTTTATTACAATATATATCTATATCAATAATTTTACCTTTACCTTCAATAAAGAATAATACATCAGAAGTAAAATCAATCTTTCTAAGATTAGATTTCTTTAAATCATATAATAATTGATTATTATGAATTCTCCTCTTAGCACAAATTATTTTATCCTTAACATATTCGTTTATATCAGGAAATGTCTTATAATTATTACCATTCCCATATATATTACAAAAGATATCATTATCATTTAATGAAACTTTAACTCTCTCAACTTCTGTTGAAACCATTCTTCTTGATAATGATTCTGAACATACAATAGCATCTTCAATAGTATTATTCTCTAAAAGATACATAAACTTAACATTAGCACCATAACAATAATTCATATCTTCATCATAAGAAGAACTCTTATAAAGAACTTCTCCTTTATATATTGAAGTCCCAACTTCTTTATTATCAATATTATCAGTATTATATTTGAAACCATATCTTTCTGTTAAATCTTCAACGTTTTTCTTTTCTATAATATCATATTGGTCATTTTCTTTATCATATATGAATAATAAATATATTTGTTCTTCATTTTCACCATCTGTAAACTTACTAATTTTATCAATAATAACACAATCATTTTTAACTTTTTTATAACCAGTTGAATTCTTACCAACTATATTTTCATAATTAGTAAAAATTCTTGGAAATTCGGGATTATTTAGAGTAACACATTGCTTCAAGTGAGCTGTAAACATAATATTTCTTGATGAACTAATATAACCTGGATTTGTTAAAAGAGTCATCCCAAATATATCATCTTTACCTTTAAACTCCTTTTCTTTTTCTTGTAATATTTCTTTCAATGACATTGTAGTTTTATACAAATCTGTGTACCCCCTTATTTAGAAATTATTATTGAGAATGTATATTCATATAATATATAAATACACATTCTCTAGTTTTTATTATAAAAAATTATATAGCTTTTTGAAATTGTTTTTCTTGTGATTTTTCTAACCTATCACATAATTCAAAAATATTTAATAATTGACCATTTTCTTCTGGTTCAACATGCGATAGTTGTTTTTCTAATATAGGTAATGACCTATTAAATAATTCGTATCTTAATTTTTCATTAGTAAGAAATTCTTTTCTAAATTTTCTACTATCAAATTTAATATCTTTTACACCTTCAATATATTTATAAGGATTACGACCAGCAATTAATTCATTATCTTCAGCAAATCTTAGTTGAGTTAAAATAGGGTCAAAACCAGTGGATTGGTCATAAATAAGATTTACAAATTGACCAGCTTTATTTGTTCTAGATTTTAGAAACTCAGCTCTTACACCAAATCCATCAAAACCATTTTCTTCTTTCTTAAATTTTTCTGAACCTAAAGCTATAAAATTAACTAATAAATTAGCATAATAGATCGATTTATTCACATTGGTTGTCAGTCAATGCAGTTCTCTTATGAACTTCCCTAATTTTCATTAGGATACTAGACTATATCTTCATCCTTAATAAATTTTATTAAGGAGTTACCCATTTCGTAAAGAACTCTGAAAAGTTCACCTCACCATTATTGACTTGTGAGTCTACTCCTACTTTACTTTTATTAAAAGTAACGTCATCAGATAGTCGTTGAACTTTATTCCTTATTAATTAATTAAGGAATCTTAGCTGCGGATTACTCAATCTTTTTATTATATAATAAAAAGCTCTAAGAGCTTCCCCGACAATTAAAGTAATGCTAACATAATATTACTATTATGCCACCCTAAATTTAGGTGCATTCCCACCCGTTAAGTTCACATAGTTCGTCAAACTATGCAGTTCTCTTATGAACTTCCCTAAGCTTTCCTTAGGATACCAGACTATATCATTAACCTAATAAGAATTATTAGGTTACTTCCTATTTCGATTTAAGGGAATTTCACCCACCTACTTAGGCCCTACTCCTATTGATCATTTCAGATCCAATGGGATAGTCGTTGAACTTTATTCCTTATTAATTAATAATAAGGAATCTTAGCTGCGGATTACTCAATCTCTTAATAATATTAATGTATTAAAAGCTCTAAGAGCTTCCCCGACAATTAAAGAAGTTATTCAACATACATTACTGTATGAGGCCCCACAAATCTCGAGTTTAGGGATACTCTGATCCATCTTCATATATAATAATTGTGGTTGCGTTTTATGCATAGGGTTAATTTCAATTTTTTGATTAATATGATTTATAGCAATAACATTTATGTTATAGGCTTTTATAATTGGCATTAGTCTCTTATAAAATTGGGCCAAAGCTTTAGCAACTCTGTTAGCATAAGTCCCACCTTCCATTTCATTAGAAGCATCTTTTGAAGCAACAGTTGGAATTGAATCTATAATCATAACTGTTGGAACAAAGGTTTTAATGGGTCTATTAAATTCATCAACTAATCCTGTATCATAAGTATAATCTTTTCTATTAACTTCTTTCTCTTGAGCTATTTCAACTATACTATTAAATATATCTTCAATATAATTTTTTTCTTGTTTCAATAAATATTTATCATCAAGTTCTTGCTGAGTCATAGATGTTACATTTTTTATTCTGGTATAAGATAATACTTGTTCTAAGTCGTAATGTTGAACAAATGCATTATCAACAAATTTTCTAACAATATTGGCTGCAATTTGAATAGCAAAAGTAGTTTTAGCAGTACCAGCCTTACCTATAATTGTCATAAACGTACCACCAACTATACCAATAGAAGAATAAGTAGTTATAAGTTTCTCATCTAAATCTCTAACTTCCACCATATACCCATTTCTATAATCAAATGGTACAAAACCTGTTGGATAACAAATGGATGTTTGTGTTGGACTAAATAAACCCTTTTTATCTTTTTCTCTTAATCTTGAGAGCATTTTATTAGCCATTTTTATTTTTCATCTCCTTATAAAATTTTATTGACTTTCTTTATATGATAGTTGTTCTAAAGATAGAATTCTAAAAAATATAAAAAAAATAAAGAATGGAATTAACCATTCTTTATTTTATTAAAAGTATATTTTAATATTTCTGTTTTATGATTTGACCATTATTCAACATAATGAAGAATACTTTAAAATGATGTTCTAGCTGAGATAGGGCATTTGAATAAGTCCTCTTAACCCTATTATTATAATACTCTGAATTAACAAATAATGTTACTGCATTAAATCTTTGTGCCTTTAGTTCTTCAATAACATACTGCAATTCAACATTGTTAAATTCAACGATGTTGAAAGCATTAGTATTACTATATTTTTGATGCAAACTTTTTAGTATACTAACTTCCGAACGCATTGACAAAATAGTATGAGTTGGTCTATTAGGTCTATAATTTGATATAATGTATGGTGTATATTTATCACCATTTTTAGATTCTACAATTTTTTTAGAAAATAGAAGTCTATTTATTTTATTAGTAATTTCTATTTCATCCCCGTTAGATTTATCTACATCCGTACTAATTAAACTATCCTCAATAATAGTGAATGTATAATCAATATCTGATTTAGTATACTTATCGTACAATTTAATCTCTAAAGGATTATCTTTTTTATTTATACTTGCAATAATCGTTAATTCACCTTCAAGTGAATAATTCTCTAGTAAACAAATAAATTGTTTACTAATATTGACAAGCATTCTTTTACCAATATTTAATGTAATTAGCATGATATCAGTATTATGCTCATTTTTACTTTCAACTATAAATGGGTTAAAGTCTTTCTTCCCATAAATAATACTTGTTGGTGTACTGGTAAGAATACCAGGTTCTTTCATTTTAATAAATTTTAACAAACCATCATTATCCAATGGCGGAATTATATTCCCCATACATCTAATGAAACAATTCACAACAATTACAGGGGAATCTTTTCTTTTAAAAAAGGCACTAGTCTTACTATTAAGAGTATTAATCTCCCACGGTCTTGGACTTTCGTTAAAAATTCCTATCATAATAAATCTCCCCCTATTTTATTATTTTTATTTTATAAATACAATTTTTTAATACTTATATTGTATTATAGAACCATTGTTCAATAAAATAAACACCGCTTTAAATTTTGATGTAAGTTCTTGTAATATTACTTTATATTTATCTTCTAATCGTTCAATTGATTCATTAGAATCAACAAATAGAGTTATAACACTGTATCTATTACTCTTTAATTCCCCAATAAGGTCTTTAAGATTTTCCTCACTAAAATAAGTAAACAAATTATGGTATTGTAAGTTATTCTTAACAACCTTTTCCATAGTCCGTTCCATTTTTGAATACACATCATTGGAACATATAACTATTTGTGTAGGTCTTTTCGGCCTGTTATTCTTTATTTTTATAACAACAGGTTCAAATAGTTTATTTAATTTCTGTATAGATTTTTTACATCTTAAATTAAAATTTTGATTATACATAATTTTATATTGAGTTATCTCTTTGTCTTTTTCATTATAAAGAGAGATATAACAATAAGAATCTGTATTTGCTTCCATCGAGATTACTATATTTAACTCATTTTTATTAAGACTATTGTCAATAATAAAATTTCTATCCATCTGAATATCAAATAAGATTTTATCTCTAACATCCAAACTTAATAGTATAACGTTTCTGTTATTTCCACTTCTTGATTGTACAATAAATGGATTCAAATCTTTATATCCAAATAAAACATTTGTATCAACATCACATATCTTAACAACATCTATGGTTTTACCAATGTTATTAACAGTTGTTTTAATTTTATTTATAAAATCTTCTTCCGGGGATGTTAAATAAATCCCACAATTATAAGTACGAATTTTCTCTTCATCTTCTTTGAAAAAATCATACTTTTTAGAAATCTGTAAATATTTACTACCCTCCCTTGATATTTCCCAAGGCTTTTCTGTTTCATTAAATAAATAAATCATAACCCGACCTCCTATCTCTATATCTCATCTTTTCTATTTAATATTTCTGTTTATTTCCAAATTATTTTTAATTAATCATAATTTTCCATTTCCTATCATTCCTTTAAATAAATTAATATAAAGTTGATTTAATAAATCAACTTTATATTATTTTTATTAATTTTATAAAAATTTTTTATTTTTCATATCAGAAATAACATCTGATACTTTAGGATATGTTTCAGCACTTACCTGTGTAAATTGAATCCGACGAGCACTATCTTTACCTCGTTTATCATCTCTTTCACGACGGTCAATAAAATAGGCTAGTCTTTCTTTAATTTCTTTCTTCTTACCTTCTTCAAGATAAGATAAAACAAAGTTAGTTAAAATATTCCAGATTATCATCTGTTTGTCATCTAAATGACGGATGATATCTTTTCTTTCAAGGGCGATTTCCATAATAACTGCATTCAAAAAATCTTCATTAAATAAAGACATAAAAAGTTTCTTTAAAATTTTATTGTCTAGTTTTAATTCAGATTCTTTACTCAAAGCATAAAGTTTACGAATAAGTCTCTGCACATAAATTCCAATTATCCTCTCATTTTCAATCATAGATTTATCAGGTATAATAGCTAGTAATTCCTTAATTGTACTTTCATCTAAATCAACTTTTTTCTTAATTTTCTTGACTTTCTTTTTAAGCAATTCATCAATAATACCACAGTATATATCATTAACATCAGTTTCAATCTTATCATGATTTCTTTCTAAAAAGTTATAAAGTAAAACAACCAATGCGGGGTCGTTGTTTTCTTTATTTTCTTTAACAACCTTCTTCAGAGTTTTAGCAAATTTTAAATCCATCATTTTTTCAAATATAACAGTTACAATGTCCTGCTCCTTAAAACCTCTGCGAATATAAAAGGTTGTAAGGTCTGAAAGGTTATCTGAAATCACACGAAGCCTTTCATCTTTATTCATTTTCTTAGGTTTCCATTCTTTTAATAATTCTTTTACTGACATTAAAAATTCCTCCTTTAAAATATACAATAAGTTTCTAATATTAATTTGTTGTTTATTTACAAATTAATTTTTATAATTCTCAACTCCTTAAAATTTAATCTTTATACTTTAAAAATAATATATATTTATAAAGTAAATATAATTTTTTATATAATAATAAAAAATAAACATAGATAATACACTATCTATGTTTATTTGCCATCACTAATTAAAACAATCTAAAGTATAAATTCCATCTTTATCTGGACTATTAAATATTATTGATGTTTCATCAGATATATTTAGAGCTGGACGAACACCAAATATCATATTAATAAAACATGATCTATACGTCACCCCTAAATAATTAACATAGGTGGGTGATGGTATAAGAAATGATCTACTTCGTAACCACCACATCCACCCATGATTTCTTTCTCTTTTTTTCTTATTAATTTTAATATTATCATTATAACATTCTTTTGATAAAGTTGTTATACGTTTTTCAATATTCCCAACAAAAATAGGCAAAATATCAGAACCTTCAATATTATTAACTTCTGCTCCAACTTCCACTAATGATAAAAGAAACACTTTATCTATTAAGTCATCAGTTAATTTGGTGTCATGTTCATTTTTTATAACCTTAATATTAGTATCTAAAATCTTAGAAAATTCATTAGTAGTAAAGTGACTTAAAAATCCTGAAACTGTATTTAACCAGTAACGTATATCGGAAGTACCATATGATTTTATTTTATCTTTTGAAAAAGGGTGTAAATCAATAATTTCATCTGTCAATAAAGTAACAGAATTCTCAGGATAACCCGGATGGTTCTTAGCAACTATTCTCCAAATAACAGGTGTTATTTCATTGTCACCAACTTTATAACTACCAAATCTAACTTTGTCACTAATATTTAATTCTTTAATTAATTTAGACATATCACCACTCCTTTTATATTTTTTATTTAAATATAATATATAAATATAATCTTTTATATTTGTTTCTAGATATATAAATATATAATAAGATGTGTTTATTAAACACATCTTATTATATATTATTTACTTAAATTATCTAAATTAGTTTTTACAGATGACTCAATTAATGTCTCTAAATCATCCTTTTTTTTAATCTTTTTCTTTGTTGGGTCCTCAATATCTAATTCCCCAAATACACCAACTTCAGTTAGTAAACATAGTTCTTCATTATTTTCTAACATATTTTTCAACCTCCTATTATTTTAAAGATTTTTTAACTAGTAAACCCTTTGTAACTAAGTCACTATTTATACCCATACTCGTCAAATGCACATCAATTAAATTTAATGTTACTTTATTTTCAACATTATTAGTCAAACTATTTAGAGAAACAAATCCTTTTTGTGCTATAGATGCATACATTTCATTCTTCATAACCATATCATCGGCTCTCGGCGATAAGTTCATATTGTTCGTTAGACAATACAGTTCTCTTATGAACTTCCCTAGGGTTTCCCTAGGATACCAGACTATATCACTAACCTAAAAATATTAGGTTACTTCCTATTTCGATTTAAGGGATTCTCACCCACTCACTTGAGCCCTACTCCTATTGCTTATTTCAAAGCCTAAAGGGATAGTCGTTGAACTTTATTCTTATTTTTTAATCATAATTTTATATTTTTTCGAAATATGACCCCATTTACCATATTTTATACCATCTATTAAACTATAAAAACTATTATTGTTCTTTCTTTTTTTATAACCATATATATGCATTATTTGCATTTGAGTAAGCCCCTTCTCAAGATATTCGCATATTTCAGTAACTAACGCTTCTGAATATTTAGCATAATAATTTAAACTACCATTACAACCAAATCTACTTTTACCATGAATTAAACTAAAGTCATTATTTTCTTTAGTTGTAACCCATTCAAGATTTTCGTAATAATTATTAAATGAACATGTATCTTTATGATTCACATTGATTATACATTGTTCTTTATTATAACCATTAATAAATTCCCAAGCAACAAGTCTATGTATTGCAACATTTTTAATTTCTTTATTTTCACCCATTAATCTTAAATGTAAATATCCTTTTTTATCATGAAAACATTTTAAAAATCTATCAGTTTTTATATTTTTTATTTTACCATAGTTACTTATTAAATAAGTATTCTTTTTAATAGATGGATATGTAATATTTCGAAAAATTTCTTTATCTTTTTTAATAACTATATACATTTTTTATCATCCTTTTAAAATAAATTAAAAAAATGTATAATAAGATATTAAAAAATAATATAACTTATAAATAAGAATCTTAGCTGCGGATTACTCAATCTTTTTATTTATATAAATAAAAAGCTCTAAGAGCTTCCCCGACAATTAAAGAAGTTTTCTATATATGTTACCAATATATAGGGGCTAAGCTATGTAACCCATTAGCTCTCTTAGTGCATCATTGGCTCCAACAGATAATAATGAAAAGTTTTCTTGATCTGATTCTCTAGCGTTTTTATCTTCACCAACGACCTGACCAGTCATTGCAGAACGACTTGAACTTTTTGTTGATAAAGTATTTTTTTTACTCAATAATTGTTGCATTCTTTTAATATGAACATAACCAACAGGTACTTCGTATTTAGTAACAACGGGATTATCAATATTATTATTAACAAAAGGTACTACTATTTTTTCGAATAAAGGTATATCTAATACTTTAGCCGCTTTTTCTATATTGTCAATATTTAAATCTCTCTCATAATCAACCATATCTAAAATAAGATATTGGTCATCATCTTTAAAAAATTCTTTAAAAAAAATATCGAATTGTTTATCACTCATTGGTTGAAATAGTTCTTTATATTTTTTAGTGTTTATACTTGTTGGGTCTAAAGCATCAAACGTATCATAAATTAGTTTTTCCATCTTTTTTCTTTTATTTTTAATAAGATTCATCCTCCTTTACTAAAAATATATACATCTTTCTTAAAAATTTGTTCTGTAAATATGAAAAAACAATTATTTAAAATAAAAAGGAGGTTGATTTTTTATTATGGAAAAAAATATTCTTATTATTAAAAGAGAGCTTAATATAATAAAAATAGATTATTTAGATAAAAATAAAAATACTATAGACAAAGTATCTTACCAAATAAAGAATATGGGATATGAAGCATTTGATGATTTCAAAAATACAGTTGTCCCTTTCTTTAAAAAATATTTTAAAGAATCTCAAATAATTTTTTTAAATGAACGCCATTTATTAACTTTATTTGTAAAACTATTAAAAATTTGTATTAAAGATGATAAAATCCCTCCAATTAGAGCTAATATTAATGAGAAAAAAAGACATTACATTATAAATATATTTAAAGAGATTGATGATTCAAAAATTGAATCAAATAGAAATATGACATTTAATTTATTTAAATATTTTGATTATTTAGTATTAAATTATTGCTGGTTGGATATAGGAAGGAAATGATAAATATGATTTATACAATTGGCCATACAAAATCTTATTTACAAGGATTTAAAGAACACAAAAATAATCCTGAAAAATTTAGAAAATTGGGAAGAAAAGATAATTTTGAAGGTAAGTATTATCCTGGTGGAAGTGTATTTAAAACATATGATGACGCAAATAAATATTTAACTGAACATAACAAAAAATAATTACTCAGTGTTTGGTGTATTAGCTGATTGGAAAAAAGATACAGAGTGGGATGGTAAATTAGAATATAATGATTTATTAGTAAGTGCTCAATTAATTTTATTAAACGAATAAATATAATTTTACTAATGTAGAATAATAACTACATTAGTAAAATTATTTTATGAAACTAACGCACAGAAACTGAATGTTAATTGTTAGCCAAAAACCAAGAAATATAGTCACCCATACGAGCAAATAATGCATTGGTTGGATGTAAGTCATAAGTAACAGACTCAATATCACCTAAATAAATTGATTCGTTTAAGCTATTTATACCAATGTTGTTATACCAGTCACACACAGGACACCCATACAATTCACCAACAGTCTTAATCGCGTTTACATAGTCAACACTTAATTTACCTTCATTATTGTACGTTGCTGTCGTATCAAAATAATAACCCGGAATCGGTGTTACTAAATAAACCCTCATTGTCGGTTTAGTGGTTAGAATTTTTTCAATGCTGGCCTGTAATGCCCCATAAAATGTATTAGTATTAAACACTGAACCAATTGGTTGTATTGTGCCTAAAGCAATTGCTTGTAAATGGTCATTTGCCCCCACTTGTTATTGTTACAGCATTACCATCGTAAATATGAGTATTTATTATTGCGTAAATTTCTGGCATAGTTTTACCACCAGAGCCTTTATTAAGGATGCTACAACCTAAAATTTCCCTCATATACGTTTGATATCCCTTTACTGATTGTCCTGATTCTATGTGTGTTGCTGCAAAAACACCACCATCATAAGCAGTAATAGAATCACCAAATGTTACGAAAGTTTTTCCTGCCCATTTACTTTTTGTTGATGGGTCAACACTTTCACTACTCACATAACTTCCAGCTATACCTAAATACGGTATAAATTGACTAATGGGTGTTAACTCATGCCCTCCAATAATCAGGGTTCCTTCTCTGAAATACAGATTATAAAAATCTACCATATCATCAACCATTATATCAAGAAGAACATGTAGATACCTATAGTTATTGGGGTTGCTCCACTCAACAGATACCAAAGCGTCTAACTGCTGTTTTACTCCTATATTGTATGTTCCATAGGAGATATACGGAGGGGTTAAGGCTTGACTGGTTCCTAATGTTCCAGCTACAGCGCTGCTTGTTAAATACAACTCAGCCAAAACAGTATTTATCCTTGGGTCACTACTATACATTTTTGCTTTATGTTGAATTGTTATTGTTCCACTTAATTCCTCCAAAACAGACGCTAAGTCATAGATAATAGTTACATAAACAGTAGTCCCACTAGATCGTTTTGTGTGTATAAAATCCCATGTAACAGAATTATTTTCCAAGGCACTTACAGCGGTCTGAAGTATTTTTATGTTTTTTCTTGCTTTACTATCTACTGGTAGTATCAACATTTATACTGCCCCCTTCCAGTAAACACCTTCTCCATCATTATCGGCATCAATTTTGAGAGAGTTTAGGTTGGAAACTGACCAAACGGTTATATCATCGGCTAAAAGCGGCTTGGCATCTGTTTTTAATCCGTCCTTGGGATAAATGTAAATGTTCCCAGTGTTAGTTGACATTGCTTCAATTATTACTCCCTCACCACATCCTTGGTCTATTGCGAGTAATTCAGGTGTACCTGCTACTGTAACAGTTTTTATCCCAGCTATTGCAACTGTTCTACCAGTTAGTTTACTATTAGTTTCTAGTGTTCCATCACTACTATGTTTCTGAGGTATAATTAACCCAGAAGATAATACTGAATAAGGAATTTGTTTTATAGCCATACTATTAGCAGGATCTGTATAAAACACTTTCTTTGGTAAACCAAACATTAACATATATATCTCCTTTCTTCTTTCATATTTATTTATATGTTTTAATTGGATATTAGCTACAAAGAATGTAAATAAAGATGAATAAAAAATAAAGATGGTGGCCCCTAATTAATTTTATAATAACAGATTACCCACAATTTTCCCCCTATGCTTAATTCTAGTCAATGCTATTTCTGGCATTTCCCATACACTATCAAAATCCCAATTTTCATAAGTTGATTGAGAATACATCTCTAATGTAGTTTTAGGAATACCTTTCATTGTATCATCTTGATAAGAGGTCTCCATATTATAATAACAGTTTGTTACAATCCCTGTACCTACCCATGCTAAATATTGCCAACCAATAAGACCACCAACATTAATTCCAGAACCATTAACTTTACCTATTGAATAGCAATTTTTTAATGCACAATCACCCATACCCATAAATCCGCCAACACTTTCATTAGTTTCACTTGTCACACTACCTAGAGCATAACAATCTTCTATAGGTGCTTCCCAACCAGTACCAGTAAAACCACCAACATATCTTTTTCCTGTAACATTACCAGTAGAAAAACATTGTTTTATATTAGAAGTATAATCAGTAAAAGCTATAAATCCTCCAGCATGTTCTGCATTTCCAGTTATATTCCCTCTTGCAAAAGACCTTAAAATAGGGCATTGTAAATAACAAACTAAACCAGCCGCATACCTACCATTGGACATTACAGCTCCAGTTGCATAGCAATCTTCAATACTTCCTTCAGTTCCAGTATGAACTATAAAACCACCAGCGGAAGCATTATCTACAGTAGTACCAGTAGAAGTTACGTTACCTGTTGCATAACAATTTTTAATTGGTATAGATGAATAAGAGTTAGCTATAAAACCGCCAGCTTTATATTTAGCAGTAACATCACAATTAGAAAAACAATTATGAATATTACTATAGTTACCAACAACTAAACCACCAGCATCACCATTAGTTATATTTATACTTCCAATAGAATTACAATATTTAATTTCAGCATAATTGTCTGTACAAATACCACCAGAGTTATATTCTGAAACTATATTCACATCCACAGTACAATAACATATCTCCCCATTTTCCCAGTTTCCTGGGGATATACAAGAATTACCACTTACATAGCAATTTATTATTTTACCTTCATGATATTGTTTAATAATAGCACCATTACCACCAGTATCAGCATTTACTACTCTTAAATTTTTTATTATTCCAGTAGAATGAGTACCAGTAAATATTCCTTCACCAGTTAGACCAATAATTGCATAACCATTACCATCATAAGTATTATCAATTAAACCATTTGGTGGTCCTACTAAAGCTGTCCATTCACCACTGTTGGTTAAATCTAAATCATTCATTTGAATATAGTTTCCAGCCATATTATTAGCTACTGCAAGTAAATCATCTAGATTATAAATTCCTATATACCCTTCAGGAACCTCTGTCAATAATATAACTTCTTTATAACCAATAAGAGAATTATCTATATTAAATAATTTTCTCCATTTTAAAAATGGGTATTTCATATTTAAGTAGCTATTAATATTAACACCCTCTTCCTCTTTATAAACTATACCCCCAAATATTTAATTCAGTAATTGTGTTAGAACCACCGGCAGATACAACAAGACTAATAGAAGTACTTATTGTTCCTTTTAAAATAGGAACAGAAGATAAAAGACCAACTCTTTCTCCCGATAATGAATCTTTTCCAATAATATCATAAAATTTTTCAATTATTCCATCTTTCAATTTAATAAATATGTCATTGACAGCTGTAGCATTACGTAAACACACAAGATAACCTAAAACATAATGAACTTTTTCTTCAATTGCGTCTATAATAGAAATTTGTTCTGAATCAATAGAGCTTGTTGTATGAGAAATGAAAGGAATTGCATTCAATGGTAATGGTATACTATTAGTTCCAGTTAGTTTACTATTAGTTTCTAGTGTTCCATCACTACTATGTTTCTGAGGTATAATAATACCTGATGGTAATATAACATGTGGTATTTGTTTTATAGCCATATTCATATTAGTATCCAAATGAAAAACCTTCTTTGGTAACCCAAACATTAACAAATAGTATCACCTTCCTTTTATATTTATTTAATTGTTTTGTTGAATACTAAGTACAAAAAATGTAAATAATGCCCTTCTAAAATTATTTATAGTAGCAAGTCTTTGAGTCTTTTTATATGTTCCTAATTCTTCTAACCAACCATCAAGAACTTTTTTAATTTTAATAATGTTTTTATCAGAAGTATTAGATTTTTTATATAGTTCTAGACAATAAACTAAGAATTCATTACTACCAATTTGTTGAATTGTATTTTGCGAATCAAATAAAAATAAAAATAATATACTATCAACAATAGTTCTTATTTCATCCCTTTTTTCTTGTACTAACAAAGTTTCTATATAATTTCTTAATTCACTTACACTAACTTGACATAATTTAGCTGATAGTGTAATTGAATTTATATTAGGTCCATTTACTATTAATTTAAGAACTACAGCATTAGTAATTCTTTCTATAGCATATATATTACTATCAGATTCATGATAATTACCTTCTTCAAAATTATCACTTTCTAAATTCATATATTTTTTATCTTTTTGATTAATATAAAATTCATTACTAATTTTTCTCATTAACATATTTAAGCGAGTTTTTATAGCTTGAATATAATCAACTATTTCCTTATCACTACCATTAACTAATTCATCACTATACTTTCTATCACTAACAAAAGAAGTATCTATTAAAGCATTATGAATTGTACCAGTTTGTTTAATCTTAAATTTATTAGATAAATTGTTAATAGTATAATTCATAATATTTTCATTAGGTTCAAATTTAAAAAATTTATAATGTAATGAAGGATACATTGATAAAGTTAAATAAATTAAAACTATATCGGCCATATCATCAAGTTTTTTAATTTTAAAGTATCTAATAGCTAAACAACAAGCTGAATTAAATGGGTTATTCATTATTTGCCACTGAGTTTTAATGGTAGGTGAATTTTTAATAATTTCTTTAATCTTTAATGGATCAACCTCAATAGCTTTATATACTTCATTCATATCATCTTCTGAAAATATAGTTCTATGAATAGGACCAATTGTAGATAATTTATTACCATTTTTATCTATATATCTTCCAACTGCTTTTTTTAAATTTAAAACATTTTCTTTTTTTGATAATCCTCTTTCTATTAAAGGATAGAGTTCAGTAATCAATACTTTATCATTAGGCAAATTTATCACAACCTTTATAATTTTATCATTAATATTATGTTAAAGAACAAAGTTATAATAGAAAAAAGAGGGGATTTGGTGGAAATGAGTATTTTATTTAATAAAAATATTAAACAAGTTATACCCATTAAAGAAACTTATTATGGTAAATCTAAAGAATTTATTAAAATTGAAAATGAATTAAAAAAAATAATTGATATAGTAAGGGATGATGAGAGTAAAAATATATTTAAAGCTAGGATTGATATAGATAATTCTTCACCTAATCAAAATATGCAAGAAATTTTTACAAAATATTTTCAAATAAAGGGTATAAAAATTCATTGGTCTGATAATGTACCTAATGCATATACTAGAATAGTATCATTACCAATTATGTATTTAGTTAATCAACAAAAATTACAAGAAAGTAAAAAATTTATAAATGATGAACTTAATATATATATCTTTTTATCAACAACTTTAATTTCAACTTGTGATTTAAATGAAAAAGAATTACTGGCTATAATTCTTCATGAAATAGGACATAATTTTACAATAACACCATTTTATTTTTTATCTACACTTCCATTATTAGTAGTATCACCATTTATTTGGTTTTTTACACCATTATTTCAAACTACCATATCTGAATTAATGGTGAATGTTGGTAATTTCTTCAAAAAATATTTACCATTTATATATAATTTCAAAAATATGTTAGAAAACTTTCTACATAGTATTTCTAGGTCATTAGCAGTAAACCCAGAAAAGTTATTTAGAATAATTCAATTTTTACCTGTTTATATGTTTGAAATGATTCCTGGGTATTATGAAGAAAAATTTTCAGATACATTTGCAGCTTCTTATGGGTATGGTAAAGATTTATCTTCAGCTTTATATAAATTATCCAATCAAAAAAAATCATTATATAATAAACTTATAGTTGAAACACCTATTATAAATTTAGTTGCCGATTTTTATAAAATTATGATTGATTGCGTCGTATCATTTATTGATCCACATCCAAATGTTCAAACTAGAATTGTTATAATGATGGATAAACTAAAAAGAGATTTAGACGATCCTAATATACCCAAAGATTTAAAAATAGAATTAAAAAATAGTATTAAATATATTGAAAATTATTATAATGAATTTTATTTAAATGACCCATATACTAAAAAACATAAAATATTTACTCAAATGACATTAGAGTTATATGACAAAATATTAGGTACTAAAGATTGGAGAAGTGGTATGAGTAATTTATTTAAGAACTATGAAGCATAAAAAAATAAAAGTTACGTGGATTATTTCACGTAACTTTTATTTTATATATTAAGCTGGTATATTTTCTTCAGAAAAACAAATTAAATCAATGACTATCTCTCTATTATTTTCATTAATAACCATATCAAATTTAACAACATCCCCAACTTTCATTGACGGACAAATTAAATTCGAGTATGCATCAGGTAACTTACCTTGTTCTCTTTCAATAAAACCATGATTCTTCTTTATTAATTTAATAACACCGATACAATTTTCTTCTGATATTGTGCCCGGTAAATAATGAGTTTCTTGTTTAAAAACCTTATCAGTGATTTTAATACTGCTACTAGTCTTACTTATAATACCTTCATTAAAAACCTTTTTTGACTTTCTATTATTTTTATTTCTTGACATTAAAAAACCCCCCTTAAAATATTGTATTATCAATTTAATAATATATACATATAACTTTCTTTAAAAATTATGATAAATATATGGAATGAAAGTTACGTGGATTATTTCACGTAACTTTTATTATAATTCATGAATATGAATAAATACCGGCCACCAACCACCACTAATGACTGATTTTTCACCAACTACAGATTTTGTAGATTTAATATAAATTAATTCTAACTTAAAACCACATTCTTTTATTTTTTCAACAACTTCATTTTCTGTCATTTTTTCCATGTCTATTGTTTTACATAATTTATATATAAAACAATCAGAAGTGTTACACAATTCTTGAAATTGTATACAAGACCTACCAAAAACAAGTATTAACAATATCTAAAAACATAAATAAAACCCCCTTCTTTTATATATTAAAAATCATCACCCAATAATCTCATCATATCATTTTCATATTGTTCATCCATTTCTTTTGCAACATCGTTCCAATATTGACTTGAATATTCCTCATTATTTTTTCTCTCATATTCAAGTCTTTGTTGTTCTTTTTTTGTCATACTCTTTATTTTTACAATTTTCATTCCACCACTAGGGGTTTTTATTTTTATTTCTGAATTTGTAGTCCACTCAAATTTGTCACCTTCATAAAATACCATTGCGGAACTACCATTAAAAGTAACGAATATCATTGGTTTCTTTTTACTAAAAAGTTTAGAACCAATTAAATGATGTCTTGATACTTTTGCCCGTAATTCATTTCTTAAAAATATTTCTTTTCCTTCATGAATTTTATATCTACCAAAATGTGATAATTCCATCACATTTCTCAATGCAGTTAAAACAGAATTTAAGGTTAATATATTCAATGTCACTTTAATCATAATAAACCTCCTTAATAATCTAATAAGTATATTTATTTCCCCTTATTAGTGGGAATAATATTTTATTCAATTAAATAATATATATTTATTTTAAATAAATATACTAAAAAAATAATATCTATGCAATTAAGGAACATAGATATTATTTAAATATTTTAACTTATATTCATATTAATTTGTTGTTTATTTTGAGGTAATTTTTTAATAATCATATCTTTGTTTGTAATATCAACTTCTAACTGTTCAATATTGTTTGAAATAATAGTAGAATTCATTAATACTTTTTCGATTTCAATAAAACTAACATATTCACACAATTCATCACCTTCACATATAAATATAAAGTTATCTTTTATATTATCATATCGTAATCTATACATACTACACATTATACAATCTTTTTTAGAACCCGTAAAACAACATACTGATTGAAATGAATTAGTCCAATATTTTTTATACCATATTTCTTCTTTATCAGATAATATTAAGTCATAACCTCTTTGTTCATTCACTTTTCCTCTATAGTTTATTACTCTTATTTTCTTTATATATCCTTGTGGTATTACAATTTCTTTATTTGATGATTGAGATGTTATATACGTAAAATTTATTATTAAATTATTTGAAGTACGAAATGTTGGATATATTGTTGACACTCTATGTATTGCTTCAATAATACTAAAAATATTAGTTAATATTGGAATATAAGAAGAATCACTATTTATAAATATAGATGAAAATAATGGTATAAAATAAAATTTATAATTCACATTCATTGATAAATCTAATTCGCCTATTTTATAGGCCCAACCACTAACTACTTTAGACATAATTCCCTCCTTTGATAATATATCCATAAAGGATATTTACCCAACAGTATTTTTATTTCCCCTATTGGTGGGAATATTATTTATTTCCTCATAATAATATATATGTGAATATTTTAATTATATTAAATAAAAAATATATAGATGGAGTCATATGACTCCATCTATATATTTATGAAATAATTTAGTTCATATATAAAATAAAATTAATAAGTAAATGTAATGATTGACCAATGAATAAATAACCTTTTGGATTTTTATATCCATTTTTAGCTTTATCATAGTCTATTATCATATGTGATATAATTAAAATTGGCACTTTCCATAAAGCAAATATACCTAAAAATTTGAAACATAAAGAAAGTATTAAACCATAAATTATACTATGTGCTAATAAACTAGAAAAATGTTTATCTTTAGTTTGTGTAAGGAAATCTCCTTGTAATGGATAATCTGCAAGATAATGAGCTAATATAACCCATAATAAATTTTCCATAAATTTATCACCCTCTATTTACTATTATATGGATAAATTATCCATATTTATTTTAATGAAAAAAAATCTTGAGCCAAATCTTTTAATTGTTCAATAGATATACAAATAATCTTTTGTACAGGATTATTTATATCAATTTTTTCTTTATTTAAATCTTTTTCATAATTTACTAAAAACTCATCAATCCATTTTAATAATAATTCAGTTGTTATATATCCGTTATGTTCAGAACTTTTTTTACCTGTTATAGTATTTAAAAAGTTTCTCATATTTTCTTGATATGTATCATGAATAAATTTCTTTTCTCTACATTCTCTAAGAATTCTATAATAACTGGTTTTACTAATTTCCATGTTCTCACATATATTAATCTTAATATCACTAAGTTTTCTATTTTTATTTTTTAATTCATTATATAAAATAGAAAACTTATTAAGTATACCAACATCATACATTATGAAACCACCTCCTTTTCAAATATTTAATTATTATTTAATTGTTTAATTAACTATAATAAATTAATTTTATTACTTAAATAAGTAAATTCTTTTACTTAAACATTTTTTTAAATAAACAATTAAATAAAAAATACTTATTTAAGGAGGCGTATAAAAATGTTAACTAAACCAAAAGTTATATATCGTGGTCAGCCTGGCGCTGTAGAAGCAAAAATATATACTGTTCCTGAAGGAAATGGGAATCCAATACTGGTAAAAGAAATTATTATTACCAATACAACGGCGGTGGCTGCTACAATAACATTGTCTGTAGTTCCTGCTGGTGGTACTGCCGGAGTAACTAACCGTATAAAAGTTGCTGAAGAGATTGCAGCTAGTAAATCAGAAACAATTGAAGTTGAGATTCCGATGCAAATTGGTGATTTCATTAGTGCAGTACAGGGAACTGCCGGTTCACTAACTCTAACTATTTCAGGTGAAGAAATTTTAGCATATTAAGTATTAAAAAATTGAAAGGTGTGTTAAATTAATGAGCTACTTGATTATAAATCAGAATGACACTGTTATTAATTCAGAGGTTGTTAATCCAATTCTATCTAAGAGTGATGTTGGGATTGAAGTCAACGGCACCAATGTTAAACTAAAAATAGGTGACGGTATTAGTAGATATAGTTTATTAAATGTAATGTGGTCAGGTACTATTACAGAATTTCAAAATACTTTTATTGGAATAAATAAAAGGATAGAAGATTTAATAGACACTAATACTAGTATTGATGTAATCATACAAGATATTGTAAGTCTTAATGAAATAGTTGAAACTTTGAAAGTAGAACCAAGTAACTATATATATGTTGGTAAAAATGGTAACGATACAACTGGTAATGGTAGTGCAGGTACACCATATCTAACAGTTAGTAAAGCAATTAATGAAGCTTCATCTGGAACTACAATATTTATATTTCCTGGAACATACATTGAAAATTTAACATTAAAAGCAGGGGTTAATTTAGTTGCACCTTCTAAATATTCAACATATATCAGAGGAAAAGTAACTGTAGATATAACAGGTACTGTGTATTTAGAAAAAATCATATTCCAAAATAATTTAGATATTGTAATTGATTTTAAAGGTACTAATGTTCAGAATGTACAAATGTTAATGTGTAATGTTGAAAGCTTAACAGATAATGATGGAAATGCTATTAATTATACTAATACTAATGCTAACAGTAAATTATCAATTGCTGATGGTGTATTAACAGTATATACAAGTACTGGTGGGGCAAGAGCTTTTTCTAGTGCAGCTACAGCTTTGGGAACAGTTTTATTAGATAAAACAACATGTCAAATATTAGATGATATTGATAATATTTGTCTAGATATTGCAGGTGGTGTTTCATTTATACACACACAAGACCAAGTTAAAGGTCAAATAGTAGTATCTGATACTGCTAGTACCACTTTTGCTATTTTGTCAATGTATACTACAACAGTGCCAGTATTAATTACAAATTCGACTGGTATTTCCACATTATCTCAAATTATGGCTGTGACTACTTCCACTCCATGTTTTTCTGGTACTGGTGTATTCATATTCTTTGCAATTGGATATGGGAGTACAGGAGTTGGTGGGGCTGCTACATTAAATGGTAATGCCGGAGCAATTGCTCTTGAAATGGCTCCAATAAAATTTAGGGCATCAGCATTATATGCTACAGTTCAAGATGGTCTTTTGGAATATGATGGAACACATCTATATTTTACTATAGGTGAAACAAGAAACACACTAATATAATATTTAATAATAAAATTATTTTTTATAATTATCAAAAAGGTGTGATAAAAAATGAGTTATTTAGTTATAAACGAAAATGAAATTATTGTTAATTGGGAAAATATCAATCCTATTCTATCTAATGGAAATGTAGGAATTGATATTGTTAATGATAATGTGAGTATTAGAATTGGTAATGGTGTTAGCATATACAGTGAATTATCTAAAATATGGTCAGGTACTAATATAGAGTTTCAAAATATTTTTATTTTTATAAGTAAAAAAATACAAAATATAATAGATACCCATATATCAACTGAAGCAGCATTAAAAAATGTTACAGATATCGAAACACAAACAAATAAATTTAATGATTATCAAATAAGACAATTAATGGGGGTTAATTGGTAATGGTAACTACACCTAAAGTATTATATAGAGGGAGAATAAATACAGCTGAACAAACTGTATATACGGTACCAGTTAATAAAATAGCTATAATTACAGGAATTACTTTATGTAATAATGGTGTTGATATGAGTACATTAACATTATCAGTAGTACCTAATGGTGATGTAGCTAGTTTGGATAATCGTATAATGAATATGGAAGAATTTGATTTCAAATCATCTATAAGTCTTAAATACAATATACCTATGCAATCAGGAGACTTTATCAGTGGTTTACAAGGAACTGAAAATGCAATAACTATCACTATATCTGGTGTAGAGATAGAATAAACAACATATAAATAAATATAAAAGAAGAAAGGAGATTTATGATATGTTAATGTTTGGTTTACCAAAGAAAGTGTTTTATACAGATCCTGCTAATAGTATGGCTATAAAACAAATTCCTTATTCAGTATTATCTTCTGGGTTAATTATACCTCAGAAACATAGTAGTGATGGAACACTAGAAACTAATAGTAAACTAACTGGTAGTACACTTCAGGAAGAAAAAACGCAGGCAAATGCTACCGCAGGCGTAGTCACTTTTTCCGCAAACATTACAACTATTGAAATTTTAAATACAGATACAGTTAATACAGGTGTTTTTACTGTTAACGAAATACCTATTACAGTACCTCCTACTGGTATATGGAAAGATGGAGTTGGTGGAACTCCAGGTGCAACAGTCACCGTTGCTGGTTCAACCGCTTACATCTTACATAGATTTTCGTAGGAGGTGATAGATAATGGGATATAAGCAAATAGGAATAGCAACCAACACAATAGACAGTAGTAAATTAACTACCGCATCCGTCACACCAGATAAAACAGATTTCATCAAAGAAGTTAAAAATTTATTTGACCATACGGATGCAAAAGTACTTAACCACAGAATTTTAGTGGAAACAGGTGGCACAGACGGTACTGCATACAGTGATACACATATGACTACAGGCTATATTCCGGTTAGACCGGGAGATAACTTAATATGTTCATATTTGAACACCTCCGGGGTAGTAAGTACAGTTGTTTATTATATCGTAGCAGCTTACGACAAGAATCAAAAACGAATAGTTTTTACGACTGTAACCAGTTCGACATATGTTGTACCTGCAAATGCTGAATATGTGCGTTTCTCTTTCAATACCACCTACTATGCCAGAAAAGCATATGTTCAAGTGGCTGTTGGAACTGAAATCAGTCTTCCAACAAAATACAAAAAAAGAATGGATATATCACTCTTAAATAAGCCATACAAGTCTATTAAAGATACAATGGCCGAATTGGTGCAAAATAGTTTAATGTTAACTGGTACAAGCACAGTTAACATTAAACTTGTTGGCGATAGTATCACTCATGGTGTGGGTGGTACTGGATTTATAGAAGACGGGGATTTAATTATCTCTGGATTTAACCGTAACCCTAATGGTTATTGTTGGGCTAATCTTTTTAAATCCTATATGGAAGCTAAATTTAATTGTGTGGTAACAAATAACGCCTGTCGTGGCACACACTCAGGGTATTTGAGACAATATTGGGATACTCTAGTCAGTCCTACTGATAATATTATCATATGTATGTATGGAACAAATGACCGGGGATCAGGTGCCTACAGTGCATTATTAGAAAATTTACAGCTTTTTCTAGACAGAGTAGATATAGATAATCAAAAAATAATCTTGATGAGTAGTATTCAAGCATCTGTAACAAATGATGCAACTTATACCTTTCATATGGAAGATGTTGACAATGCAATAATGTCAATAGCAGCCGCAAACAACGTAGAATATATTTCTTTATTTAAGTTGTTTAGAGATTATATTGATGCGAGAGGTATTAGTTTTGATACA